>OCTA010000035.1_pt1 | contig 136133 bp, 116 predicted proteins | sample 1538991 | NCBI WGS metagenome assembly OCTA01 (sample SAMEA3539302, study PRJEB22396) | soil metagenome | biome: tundra; feature: field; material: soil | place: USA | collected 2010-05 | depth 0.15 m
TTTGACTGAATTCGTATGATTTTGTAGCTCCCATTATAAACGCAATATTACGATAGGTTTTTAAATTAGCAAATTTTTTTATTTCGTGGAAAATCCAAAGACCTTGACCCCAAATTTCCGGTTTCCAGTAACGCCAAATATCCTCATATTGAAGCCAGCTTAGCACTCAATTTTTATAGGGTGAGCGAAAGCCTCCTATTGGCAAAAGCATCCTACGATCAGCGTAGACTTAGCTTAAGAGTTTCCTTGGCCTCAAATTGTAAAGAGTCATAAGTAAAGGAATGAGAAGCCTACGGGCAATACCATTTCCTTAAAAAGAAAATATAAGTCTATTACAGTTTGTAGTTGCTTATATTTCACAAATGGACGCTCATGGACGGGGCAAAATTGACGGGTAAAAAGTGAAAAAATAATACCTGCGAACCGAAGTTTAGAATTTGTATACGTGCTACGACAAGGGACGATATCGAAGATTAAATATCTGAAAATTAAATTGCGGATTTGAACGGATGTCAAAAAACCAACAGCTGCTTAGTAGGTGTCTTCAGCTAGAAAAACATTTTATCTCGTTAAAAACATTTTGTTCCCCGTTCAAAGGCAATCTCTCTCCGGTAAAAAACATTCTTTGAGGTAAAGATTTGATTCTGTTCAACAAACTGTGTCAGAATCATAAATTTGATACAGGATACAGTTTATTTTAACCATAGATTTAAAAATGCCTTCATGAATTTATCTTTTGGAATTGTAGGGGAAATAATGGAAACTATTTCCGGGTTTGCAGTTATCTAGTAAGAGAAGTGTTTACTTTTTTTTCGATATTATATAAGATGTTTACAATTTATTAATGATTTGGTTCCATTAAGGTCATAATAGTGTCGTTGCTTTGCATAACCTCTCTGACCATGAAGTACTTGCTACTTTCATTTCTTTTCCCACTTTTATATTATCAAAGTAATGCCCAGTCCTCCACAAAAACGAAAAATATTTTTATTGTTACTATAGATGGCATCAGGTGGCAGGAAGTTTTCAAAGGCGCCAATGCGGGCATCATCAATGATAATCGTTATACATCAAATACAGAATTAGCCAGGTTGATGTACCTGGATTCTTCCGAAGAAGAAAGTCGCAAGAAGTTGCTTCCCTTTTTTTGGAATGTTATCGAACAGAAAGGAAGATTGTATGGAAACAGGGAATATAGAAATAAAGTGGATGTTGCCAATGCGTATAAGTTTTCCTATCCCGGGTATAACGAGATTTTTACCGGCTATCCTGACCTGTATGTAAACTCAAATAAGCCCAAAGAAAACCTGAATATCAATGTTCTTGAGTATCTTAACTCATTCAGTGAATTTAAAAACAAGGTGGTCGCTTTTTCGTCATGGGATATTTTTCCGTATATCCTCAATGAAAAAAGAAGCGGGTTTCCTGTTTTTAGCGGTTACGACTCTGTAGATGAAAGCGGCAACTTTGATCTGCATATTTTTAATAATGCCCAAAAGAATTTGATACTCGAAAAAACAGGCACTAAGCAGGATGCCCTAACTTTTATTGCTGCAACCGAATATATAAAGGCTAATAAACCAAAAGTGGTGTTTATTGGTTTTGGTGAATGTGATGAAGATGCGCATAAAGGCAAATATGATAAATACCTGCAGCACCTGAATGAAGCGGGTAATATGATTCAACAGCTTTGGTATTTCATTCAATCTACACCGGAATATAAAGATAAAACCACCCTCATTATTACAACCGATCATGGCAGAGGGAAAAGGAAATGGACAGATCATGATATTCTTGTTAAGGGCTCAGGAAATGCATGGCTCGCCATAATTGGACCGGATATAAAGCCAGAGGGAGAAATGCAATTACCGGGAAAGCTATATCAAAAACAACTTGCCTCTACGATCTCAAAATTTCTTGGGTATAATTTCATTACTAATCACGCTGTGGCAAAGTCAATTGATTTTGAAGAACTGGAAAAAACTGAATTACATGTCATAAAATAACTTTAGAAGGTGCTTTACTTCCGGGGGAATGAAAAGATTTGGTGTTACAAAATAAAATATCCATGTAAACTTCAAAAAGATATTAATCCTTTTGGCAATTAAGAGATAGTCTCTGCAACTTCTTCTGCAAATCCAAAAGATGAAGTCATGCCGGCGCCTCCAAGTCCGTTAATAATATAAACCCCTTCATCTGCTTTTAGTAAAACATCTGTTTCTCCATTAGTCATTTTTGGATATATACCATGCCATGATTGGACCAAATTCCAATTATCGGTAATTGCAAAAGTTTTAAGATAATCAGCAATAAGGTTGTTAATTTTCGTTTCGTCAAAGGGAGAAAAAGTAAGACCATACTCATGACTGTCACCAACCGTTAGCTCACCTCTTTCATTCTGGGATACCATAACGTGAATGCCCAATTGCAGATATTCACTCAACTCATTTTCATATTTCCTTTTAAGTACAGGAAGGGAAGGCGCAACTTTAAAACTCTCATAATGAATGAGCGATAATCCTCCGCAAATAGCAGTCCCTATTCTAAAACCAGTATTTTCACTCACGAACCGCATCATTTGAAGTTTACATTTTGTAATTTTTAATTCAGAAAATATTAAAGGATACAAAGATTCAAAATCCGCTCCGGAACAGATGCATATGATATCAGCCATGATAAACTCGCTGCCAATCCAGGCTTTACTTTCTTCAACAGAATTTACATTTTTGTTCCATATAAATTGAACTCCAAACTTTTCGCTTAAATATGACGGTAGTGATGCAATAGCATCTCTTGGATCAATGATCATTTCTGTAGTGCTATATAATCCTCCTACCAGATTTGCAGGATTAACTCCATTTATTTTTTCTCCAATTTCTTTTGGGCTCATCAGGCGCACTGATCTTTCATTTTTTGTGAATTCATCCTGTAATTCCCGGAGTACCTGCCACTCATCAGCATTATAGGCAAGGTGAATGCTTCCGCATTCATCATGCCAGAAATCAGCTTTTTCCGCAATTTCCTTCCAGATTGAGCGGCTGCGCATAGCACGGCTGTACATTTTACCATCCCGCTGGCCAATTGGCCAGACCATTCCAAAATTTCTTACTGAGGCTCCAACTGCCTGTCCCGATCTTTCAATAACCGTTACACGAAAGCCCTTTATTGATAACGCCCTGGCTGTTGCTAAACCCACAATTCCGGCACCGATTACTATAGCTGATTTGTTCATGGATCATTATTTAGTTTTCATTTCAAGAGGCAAGGACAACGCTATCCAGGTTCAAATTATCAGGGGTAACCAATTCTGGTTTGATGACATTCGTTTTATATTTTTTATTAAAATAATTCAAAGCCATAAATGTTCCTACAACACCAATAACTGATAAATACATTACGCCGTTGGAATATACGCTGGCCCAGGGTAACTTATTAGAATAAATGGATTTACTGATAATAACCATTACACTCCCCAGGTAACCAAATGAATCAGCTGTGTAAATCAAAAAACCCACATTACCTCCTCTCTTGAATGTTGCAATAAGTCTCTCAAACAAAATGCAGTTAAAAGGAATATAACCCATGTATAAACCAAGACCTACCAAAGTCATCCACATAAAAGGAGATAAATGATGATTGATAAACATCCACGAACTTATTCCTGCCATAAGGAACCCCGCAATTATTATAAAATGAGTGATAATAAAGGCACGTCGGTTGTTTCGGATAATAATCATGCTGGCTATTAAAATCAAAACAATTATACTTATAGGAATTTCTGTGGAAGTAAAAACAGAGGGTTGATTTCCGAATCCGAGTTCTTTCCAGATATCCGCAGCGAAATTATCGCGTATATCGCGGAAAACTGTCAGGAAAACATACAGGATTATAAGAAGTATTAATCCATAATTAAATTCTGAAAAGAAATTCTTTCTTTCTGTTTTCGTCATAGGTAAACGGATAATTCTGTTTTTGATATCTTTCAGGGAAGGGGGCGGAATCTTTTCCAGTAAGAAAAGGAAAATTAACAATGGAACTACAAAGACAAGGCCTGTCATAAAAGGGAGGTTCCAGTCATTAACGTGAAAATCAACCTGCAAATATTTGGCAACGGATTTTACAAACCCTGATGAAAAAATAAAACTTACAGCAAGCGAAGCCCCGATAAAATCAGTTGCTCTCCTGCCCTCGACAAATGAAAACACGATACCCCAGATAATACCTAATGGAAAACCATTTGTAAATAAGAAAACAATATTATATGGCGCAGAAATAAAAGCAAAAAGCAGTAAGGATAACCACGAAATACCAACTAATAAAAGTATCAATTTACCCCTGCCAAAATGCTTTAATTCGGCAATAAACTTAATTCCGTAAAATTTGCTCAACATGTAACCTAATACCTGGCTAATGACTAAAGCATCTTTATAATCCATCCCGAAAATATGAGGCGCATTGGCAAAATTTCCAACCGTAAATGGCTTTCTGAAAGCATATACTGATGCATAGGTCAGGAAGGTGATTATAGCGGCAAAGATGGCTACATAGGTATCTCGGTGTTTGGTTTTTTGAAAATTGATGGTGAGAGTGCGCACTGTTACAATATTAATGAGGGCAATAATTCCAAAGAATCTATTATGTAATCCGGCTGGTATTTTCGAAGTTCTTCTTTTGTATATGCCCCCGTAGTAACGCCGACAACAACTCCGCAACCCGCATTAAGACCTTCCTCTATATCCACCTTCGTATCACCTACTTTTGCCACATCTTCCGCATTAGTAATCTTTAATTTTTGCATTAGCTTTTCTATCATGAAAGGGTAAGGCCTTCCTTCCGGTACTTCATCGCTGCAAATAACTTGATCAATAAAGGGAGCATTGTCCCAACCGAGTCGGTTTAATATGGGTGTAGTTATCATCCTTGTAAAACCTGTATTTAATGCTACTTTGATATTATTCTTTTTTAATTCCTTAAAAACCTTTTCGGCAAAAGGTAAGGGATCCAGTCCATCGCAAGTTTCATAAAAATGAACCATTTGTTTCGTAAAATCATCATGGATCTTTTCTATATACGCTTCATCTTTTTCTGAGCCTGGATTATATTTTTTCACAATAATTTCTATCGCATCCTTTTTTCTGTAACCCATCACTTCATCTACGTCGGCCTTATCCACTTCCGGTATTCCGGCGTTCGAAAAAGCGCTTCTGAAAAATTCATTGATATTTCCCTTGTCCTTTACAGTGGTTCCCGCGATGTCAAAAACTACCAGTCCGATACTCATTGAAATAATTTTAATTTTTACTTAAGTGTTTTATCATCAGTTTACGATAATGATCCAGATCCGGCAGGGGAATATTTTCTTCTTTCGCCAGCTCATCCCAACTTCTCAACGTAACATATAAAGGAAACCATTCATCCCGCTCAAAATCCTTTGCCTCTTTTTCATCCATTTTCCCCCCCTGGTAGTTCAAGGTTCTCTTACTTGCCTCAGAAAGCTGTTCATAATAACCAGGATTTTTATAAGTCAGGTATCGCTTAGCTTCCACATGGGAAGCAACCAGCTTGGCTATTTTTTCAGAAAACCCTTTCTTACGTAAAAACTCAGCGCCTATTTTTTCATGATCCTCTATTCCAAAATCATCCATATAATCAACATCCATGATGTGCTCGCATAAGTGACCAATGTCGTGAAAAAATGCAGCTAAAACCACTTCATCATCATACTTTTCTCTTTCTGCCAATTGAGCGCATTGACACATATGTTCAATTTGGGAAACAGGCTCTCCAATATAGTCCTGGTTTCCAAACATTTTATAAAGGCTTAATATTTCATCAGTAATTTTTATGGCTTCTGCTGCTTTCATGTTGATGAGTATTAAATATATTCATTACTTATAGATATTTTCAATTGGCCTGGCTACCGGATGATTTGCGGTAAAAGTTAACCCCAGGATCCTGGCAAAAGTTGCAGCCAATTGCTCCTGGTACAAAACTCCTTTAGTATTAATTTCCCCTTCCGGCTTAGTATCGGGCCCAAGAGCGGCAATCCAAATCTGTCCGGCATCTTCAATTTTTTCTCCATGGTCCGTCCAGTTCTTCTTTGGGTTATCGCCTCTTCCATGATCGCAGGTTACAATCAACGTTGTTTTATTTTTATACATAGGCGATGACTGTATAAAGTTCCATAAATCTTCAATCATTTTGTCTTCCGCATGAGCACTCCCGAGATATAAATCGTACATACCTGCATGTGCCAGATCATCTGTTTCATCAAAAGCTATATACAAAATCTTAGGCTTCATTTCTTTCATGTATTCCCTTGCTGCGATATAGGTGAGCACATCCGGGCGAACACCAATTGGCCTGGTAGTGAGCGATTCAATATCATCAATCAATTTGAATTTTTCTGTTGTGTAAGGCAGGTAATCTGTATCACTGTTTACATAAATGCCACTCCTCCATTTATTCAAAATGTATGGAAAAACATCCCATGTCGAAAATGCTGCGACTTCATTTTTATAGGTATCCTGCTGGTTAATAAACTCAAGAACATTGATATTCTTATTGAGAATTTTATCATTTGAATTTACGGCAGTATCAGGGTAACCCGTAAATATTTCATTATATCCTGGATATGAAAACTTATACTTGTTTGCATTATTTACTTCATTGCCTATCCATCTGTTTCCATAGAGCTGCCCATTCCTAACAACGGTATTCCAGAAAAAGGGAAATAATTTTTTTCTCCTTTCATAAATATCATTATCCCAAAATTTAGTATACATGCCTGAACTGTCCCGCGTAAAATTTTTATCGTTTAATATGGCTGAATCAGCTCCTCCAAAAACCTCCTGCCAGCGCATACCGTCCAACGTTACTATTACAAGATTTTCTGTTTTTGATTGAGCTGATGCTTTGAGGACAAAGATGAAACAAAATACAAAACCCGGTATAAAGAATCTATTCATGAGATTATTTGTTTGAGTAAAGGGCGGAAAAAATAATTCCGCCCTTTTATGTATGAACTTAAACTGAATGGATTTATTTATTTCAACAGCCACATTTTCTGGTTAAGATCATCGGTAGAATATTGCTGAGCTGATACAGCAGCAGACCAATTAGCCTTATTCTGCGCTTGTTCTGAAACGGGGTAAGCCCATCTCAAAGGAATAACTCCGCCATTACCTACACCGCTGCCACCCTCGAAAGCAGGAACGCCGGTTCTGCGCCAGTTATAATATCCTTCATAGCCTGAATTTTCAAAACAGGCAAGGTATTTCTGCAGAACTATCTGGTTGATGGCAGTAGCCGCAGTCGCGGAGAGTTTTATTGCAGGTTGTGCATAATAGGTTGCAAAATTGAAAGTAAAAGGATATGGAGAGACTTGCGTTACCGAATTAGCACCGGGAGGTAAAAAGATTGCATTAAAACTTGATTTGGTAACGTCAATTCCATAAAAATTCATGGACTCAACAATACCATTTGTATAATAAGTTTCGGCATTACCAGAAATCCATCCGCGCTCAATAGCCTCTGCAATATTGAAAAGCATTTCTTTATACCCTACCAAAACATCCGGTTCCCCGGTAAAATTTGAATAGTATCTGTAACGGTTGATAAATGAATAGTCTCCTGCGCTTGCATTAGCATACATCGTACCTATATTTTCACCAGTGCTTGCAGCTACAAAGAACTTAAATTGACATGGATTGGGATCAGTACCCCAGAGGGCACCGGCTGGCTCGCAAGTGACAAATACACGTGGGTCATTTATAGTTGTAAGGGCGCTTACGTAAGTAGCTGCCATGTTAAACCTCTGAGCAATGGAACCAAAGTTGCTCGGGTTGAAAGGGTATGTGCTGTATGCATTAGCACCGCCTGGGTTATAATTAAATTGCAAATCATCTGCGTGGCTCGAGAAAATCGGATACTTAGATGGATTGTTGATAATTGCGGCAAATTGAGCCGGAATATTTAGCGTCGCATCTGAAGATTTGTTACTGAGGCTTATTAGAACTCTCAATTTAAATGAATTCACTAGTTTCTGCCACTTTGTGAGATCGCCACCATAAAATATATCCTGAGAAGATGACAATGAATTGTCGTTTTTTGTGATTAATGAAGCCAAATCCGTGTTGGCTGAATCCAGTTCACTTAACACATATTGGAATACCTGCTCCTGGGGGGTATAATTAGGTTTTGAATCTGCAGCTCCTTTAAGGGCCGTCGTCATGGGCACATCTCCGAATAATGAGGTTAGATTGTAATAATAATATGCGAAAATGAATCTTCCGACGGCTTCATATGGATTTACAGCTACGCCCCCCCTTGAAGTTACTTCACTCTCCATTTGGACCACATTTTTTAATACAAGGTAAGGATCAAAAGTGGCATTGTTTGCAGACCACCGATACTGGTTGTCACCATAGTAATTATAATTCTGACAGTGGTATTGATTCCAGTCTTGAACATTACCCCATGAATTAATACCTCCCAAATTACCAGCACTTCCAGTTCCGGAAATGTCGGTTAAGACTGTTCCCAGGATCAAACTTGGTGGCACACTCGTTGGGTTGTTAGGATCTGCCTGCTTTTCCTGGATTTGTTTGTTACAGGAAACCATCAGAAAGGCCCCGGCAGTAATGAAGATTAAATATTTTATCTGTTTCATTTTTTATTACTTTATTAGATTAGAAGGTAAGATTCAAATTAAATCCAAAATTGCGCGTTGTTGGCGTTTGTAAGCCAGATCCACTATCCTGAGTGTATTGATCCACATCAAGGTCTTTAAAACGATTGGGGAAGAAGTACAGCAGATTTCTGCCCACTAAAGAAATGCTTGCCTGCTTGATAAAAGAATTTTTTGATATTAATTTTTCAGGCAGCTTATAAGAAATTACCACTTCTCTTAATTTCGTGTAGGTTTTCTTTATAATATCCAGGTCCGGAATAGAAGACATGTTATAAACAAACGGTTGAACCAGGCTCTTAGTGGTATTCGTTGTTTGAGTTAAATCCTTCATATTGGTAATTACACCTGTGATTGGGTCCAGTTGAATGGGAGCCCCGGTTAAGTTCACGCCAACACCTGTATATGCCGGAACATTTGCTTCGTCCATTGGCCTTGCTACTCCAAATGCACCAGTTGCACTTTCAATATGGCGTCCTCCCTGCAGAGTTTTCTTTCTTACATAATCTTCAATAACTCCTCCTACCATTCCATCAAATTGGAACCTTAATGAAAAGTTTTTATAACTTACTGTATTTATAACCGCCCATTGCCAGTCAGGATCAGCATGTCCGAATACTTTTTGAGCCGAGGAGCCTAAATCTGAGAAACGGGTGAATACGCCAGTTCCCGGGTCAATAACCATTTTACCGTCGGGTGTCCTTACAAAGGCATTGCCATATACCAAATCAATTCTTTTTCCATTATATTCATAATTATTTGGATTGGCGTCGTTTACCCATTTCCTTACATAAGTTGAAAAATTTGCCGTAATATTCCAGCTAAATCCGTTTGGATGAATAATTGGCCTTGCACTTAGCACCGCCTCCCATCCATCGTTGGTATAAGTATTGCCATTTGTCAGAAAGGATGAATAGCCGGAGGCGGAAGACGTTCCCTCATTAACAATACCGGTATTCTTGTAATGATAATGCGTTATATCAATTCCTAAATTATTATTAAAGAACCTAATATCCCCTCCAAATTCAGTGGCTTGCCTGTCTGCTGTCTGAATAGAAGAACTAACTGTTTGATCCGTATACTGAGCACTGCTTTGATTGGAATAAGTTGGGTTTAAGGTATAGGGCTGTGAAAATTGATAGCTGGGGCCACCATAGGGCGAATACGACGTATATCCGTAACCTCCTGCAGGTGTAGAACTCACATTAGGAGAAAAAAATGCATTTGTTCCCCCGCTTTTGCTTTCAGCATAGGAGCCCCTAATTTTAAGGAAGGAAATTACTTTGGGTAAATGAACGTATTCGGAAATTACAGTTGCAAGATTAAAAGACGGATAAAAATAACTATCACCATTAGTTGGTAAGGCAGAAGACTTATCCACCCTGCCGGTCACATTTGCTGTTATATAAGACTTGTAACCCAGATCCACCGAATAGTAAGCGCTTAGTACCAGCATGCTTGAATGAAAACTACTTCCTGTCAAAGGATTCAGTGAATTAGAAAAAGAGTATATACCAGGAACATTAAGATAGTTGGTTGATTCGAAATCAGAATTAAAATCAAAATTCCTAGCAGTACCTCCGCCCAGTGCCTGCAGATCCAAAAATCCTAAAATATTATCCTGATGATATCTTACCTGTGCATCAACATTCGACTCAAATAAACCTCTCCTGTCTTCCCTGTAGTCACCTTGACGAAGTGGTCTTCCATAAACTCCTGCTGAATAGGGTAATTTTTCAGAATTAAGCATATCATATGCCGTCATGCTTGGCCTGAACTGAACGTCAAGGTTGTTATTAATTTTATAATTCAGCGAAACGTAACCATATTCGTTATTTTGATAATGCCCTCTTAACCATTGGTAAGACATGAACCAGGGGTTATTATAACGATAATACTCTTCATAATTCTGCTCAATGCCCACTTTACCTGGCTGCCAATAATTTCGAATATTAGGATCATTGACGCTCCAGTCTGCCGCACCCCAAATGATGATGTTATAGATAATAGAGTTGGGACCATATGCCACATCCGGCACATTGGGTGTAGTTTGCCTGCTATAATTAAAATAACTGGTAACACTGAATTTATCATTAAATCTGTGAACCACGCTGGCAGTAAAATTTCCATTGTTTAATTGAGTATTCGGAACGATACCCTGCTGATAGGTATTACCCAGCGAGAGGCGAACATCCGTTTTTTCAGTAGATGAACTAACAGAAATGCTGTTGGAGGAAAGTAGTCCGGTCTGTAAAAATTTGGTGAGATTATCTTTGCCTCTTGCTACAAAGGGCGTAGGCTTTACGTGGCCTGTATAGGTACTTCCATCAGCAAAAGTGGTAGTATATTTTTGAGATGGATCGTAGGCACCATCATACTGAGGCAAAAGCTGGCCTCTGAATTGCGGGCCCCAAATATCATAATCATAATCATTAACGCCAACCCCAACTGCTCCGGTACCAAAATAGGAAGAAGGACTGGAACCGCCTCCACCATAAGCATATTTTCCATTATCACCCGGTCCATAGGTATCCTGCCATTTGGGCAAAGCAATAAAACCCTTATTCCATTGAGTGCTCGAATTGAAACTTACAACCGGGCCACCTTTGGCCTTTGATCCTTTCTTGGTATTTATTATAATAGCACCATTTTTTCCCTGAAAACCATATAAAGCGGCAGCATTTGGCCCTTTCAAAACAGTCACAGTTTCAATATCATCTGGGTTTATATTATAAGTGTCAGAGCTGATGGCAACTCCATCCACTACAAACATGGGTCGGTCATTAGGATCGTTTTCACCACGGATAATTACATCCGGAGAATGTCCTATTTCTGAATTGATATTTACTTCAAGCCCTGCAACATTTCCTTTTAAAGAGCTTACCGGATCTGCCTCCCTGGCCTGGGTAAACTTTGAAGCATCTATAGTTTGAATGGCATAACCAAGACGTCTTGCCTCCTTTTTAATACCTGTAGCAGTTACCACAACTTCATTTAATTCTTTAATTCCCTGGGCGAGTTCGAAGGTCATGTTATCTTGAGCGAGCCCAACTTCCTTTTGGTTATAGCCGGAAAAACTTAAGATGATCCTGGCATTGGAAGGCGCTTCCAAATAAAATTGTCCGTCTTTGTTAGTTGATGTTCCTGTTCTCGAATTCTTAATGGTAACACTTACACCTTCAAGTGGAGCTTTAGAAGCAGCATCAACCACTTTTCCCTGAAAGGAAATTTTTTCTAAACTTACTTGTGCAATAATTACTGTTGAAAAAAGTAGTAGTGAGATCGCAAAAAATATTTTTCCTGCGATCATTAGGTAGATTCGTTTCATAAACAATTTTTTAAATTAGGGAGCAAACCTACCTTTGCAATGTTACCATATTGTTATAGACGAGTTAACAAAAAGTTATGGAATTGTTAACGGAATATTTCTGAATTTTCTTAAAAAGAAGGAGTTAGTACACGGATGACCGTTAAGCGAAAATAAAAAATATCTGGGCCTGGTAGAATTAAATAAACAAATTTTTAAATAGAAATTATTTGTTATTAATACAGCAGCATTTTAAGATTTTTACTTTCTATTTTCCGAATACAATTCACCAGGCAATGACTTTTCAAGAATTTCTTTGCATGAATAAAATTCTTATTCTGTTGTACCTTTTTAAATGAATGGAGAGAAAGAATGTCAATGAAAAATTCATGACAAAAATATATCCAGGGTATCAATAAAATTTTAAGTTGTAAAACTTAACATTGGAAGTATTAAATTAATATTAATTTTACGTTATCTTTTTGTAAAATCTTAAATTATCAATTAAAAGAATCATAATTAAAATGAAAAATTCGGATAGTAAAAAAAATTTGCAGAAGACAGTTTCGGATCAATTATTTACTGTTTTGTCTGGCTTGAAAGATCACCTCGGAGAAAAAAAATTTAAAAGGAGAATTAAGAAAGCAGCGAAGATGTTGGTTTCCGGAATAAAAGAAACAACTAAGAAAAAGGAAGCAGTTACGCACAAAAAATCGACCAAGCTAAAGAAAAAAGCTATTTTGATTCCCGCAACAAATGAGTCTTCGTAATTCGATAAATAATACAAGATAGTTCTTAAACGAACTTAAGGATACTCAAAATAATTTTATATCAGAAAAACCATTGGTTAGTTAATAAGGTGATTCATAAAGATTGCCATTTTAACTGACCTTTTCTTTGGTGGTATCCATACAATAAGGCTGATTGTATCACTAATTTTATTTCTTCTGTTAGTTCAAACCTATTTCCCTGATTATAAGATTTAATGATCATTTGAATTTAATTTGAAGAATTTACATACCATTTAAATAAATCTGCTTTAAAACCTGTTAGGAACATTCCTGGCCGAAAAGGGGAATGCCAGCTTGGGAATGGGTAATTTGGAATCCAAATAAAGCTCGAAAATTCTTGCCATCATCGTTCCTATTATTATGCCTAATAGTCCACCGGCAATAATATCAAATGGGAAATGTTTCCCAACATAGATTTGCGAATATCCCATTAGCGATGCCCATATCCAAAGCCAGCGCCACTTTTTGCCGGTTAACTTGTATAATGACCAAAACCAGAATGCTGCTAAACCAAAATGATTAGCTGCATGAGATGATGGAAACGAATACTGTCCCCCGCAATCAACAAGATGCCTGACCATTGTGCCAATTTCAGTATCATACCAGGGACGTAAACGCCCGAATATATTCTTTTAGACTGTAATCTTTGTCAATAAAATACCAATTATATTCCCCCTTTGGTCCTTCAACGTAACCATCCAGGCTTACTGCAACTGATAAAATTATTTTTCGCTTAGGAGGTTTTTTTAAATTCTCTAATTCTGCTGCAGGTCTCCTCAACTGTACATAATTCTTATTTCAATTTTTCATCAAAAAAATCAATAGTCCGTTTCCATGCAAGTTCTGCAGCATCTTTATCATAACGTGGCGTGGTATTATTATGAAAGCCATGGTTCACATTGGGATATATGTACGCCTTGTATTCTTTACCGTTAGCTTTTAAAGCAGCTTCATAGGCAGGCCAGCCATCTGTAATGCGGGTATCAAGCGCTGCATAATGCAGCAGCAGGGGAGCATGTATTTTGGGAACATCTTCTGCCGCAGGCTGGCTTCCATAAAATGGTACTGCGGCTGCCAAATCGGGAATGCGCACAGCCATCATATTGGCAATCCCTCCGCCAAAGCAAAAACCTACCACACCAACTTTACCATTACAGTCTTGCAGGTTTTTCAGGTAGTAATAAGCGGCTATAAAATCTTCGAGCATCTTATTGTTATCAAGTTTGCTTTGCATCTCACGACCCGCGTCGTCATTACCGGGGTAGCCGCCTAATGGAGTAAGTGCATCAGGCGCAATGGTAATAAACCCTGCGAGGGCAGCCCGCCGTGCCACATCTTCAATGTAGGGATTCAAACCGCGGTTTTCGTGCACCACTACTATGCCGCCCAGTTTTCCTTTCGCATCCGCGGGCATTGACAATAAAGCTTTGATACCTCCATCGCCCTTCGGAGAATCATAATGAATATATTCTGATTTCAGCCCGGGGTCATCTACTTTTACTTCTGCAGTAGTTTTGTAATCCGGCATCAGAAAGCTCATCAGAGAAGCTACCGTAATGCCACCTACGGCATAGGCAGAAAGTTTTTGCACAAAATCGCGCCTGCTCACTCGGTTGTGAGCATAGTCGTCATACAAATCAAACACTTCCTGTTTGATATTTTCTTTTTTGATTTCGTTCATGGTGGTAATAGTTGAGTATTCTAAAGTTAAGATATTATCGGGATACGTGCCTTCTCTGTTAAATCTGTGAATGAGTTAATCCGGGGTTTTCGTTTTTTCTCTAAATTGTCCGAACCATGATTTTCGTTATTATGATATTAAAGAATTCTCAATGGATTACCGCTCATGCATCTTTGACATTTCACCAATCAATTTTTTTTAACCTTTGTGATTAAATTATCTTTCATAATGAAACAAAAATTAATGATTGCTTCCCTCGCTGTTTTGGTATTTCCATTCTTAACCTTCGCACAGGATAATCTTATGAGCCATTATATTGACGCTGTTACTGCAGTTCAGAAGGCGGATCATATGGTTCGTATGACCACTTCAGATAAAGAGGAACTGCAACTAAGTGTATATTCACCCACGATCATAAGGGTTAGAATTGCTCCTGCTGACCTTGGGGTAAGCCAGTCATATGCCGTTGTCCAGGATGCCGGAATGGATTTTAATAAAATGATATCCGGGGATAGGGAAATTACCCTCACTACAGATTCTTTGAAAATTATTGTTCAAAAAAATCCCTTGAGGATCGATTTTTATAATGCAGCCGGGCAATGGCTGGACGGGGATGCTCCTTCCCTTGGGGTTTCCTGGCAGGGAAAAGAGATAACCAGTTACCGAAAACTTACAGATGATGAAAAATTCATCGGGCTGGGAGAGAAAACGGGACCGCTTAACCGCAGGGAACAATCGTATGTGCATTGGAATACAGATGTACCTGCCTATGGGCTTAACCAGGATCCGTTGTATTCCACGATGCCTTATTTCATGGGCATCCATTCCAACAATGTATTCGGAATCTTTTTCGATAACAGTTATAGATCTTTTTTCAATTTCGGCGGCTCTACCGATGGCACTATGTATTTTTTTGGTGCCGACGGTGGTGCTATGAATTATTATTTCTTCGGTGCATCTACGGTTGCAGGTCAGCTCAAAGATTATACCTGGCTCACCGGCAGAATGCAGTTGCCGCCAATGTGGAGTCTTGGTTACCAGCAAAGCCGGTACAGTTATATGAGCCAGCAGCAATTGCTGGATGTTGCCCGCAGGATGCGGCAGGATAGTATTCCGTGCGATGTTATGTATTGCGATATTGATTACATGAACGGATACCGGATTTTTACCTGGAACCCGAAGACCTACGCTGACCCGAAAGCGATGACCGATTCACTAAAGGCCATGGATATGCACCTGGTAACGATTATAGATCCGGGAATAAAAATCGACTCCAATGGCTATCAGCCTTACCTGACCGGATTGGTAAACCATTATTTTGCCCGCTATCCCGATGGTCAGCCTTATACCGGTAGTGTTTGGGCAGGCAGAAGCCATTTCCCTGATTTTACAAGGGATGTAGTAAGAAAATGGTGGGGAGAAAATTTTAAAGTGTTGGTAGATGCAGGCGTAACAGGATTTTGGAACGATATGGATGAACCATCAGCATGGGGCCAGGATATACCACCCCTGATAGAATTTGGGGAAGGGAAAAATATTGTTACCTTAAAAAAGGCCCGTAATATCTATGGCATGCAAATGGCCCGTGCCACCTTTGAAGGAACCAAATCTTTATTAAATGGTAACCGGCCCTTTGTATTGACCCGCGCTGCCTATTCGGGCATTCAGCGTTATTCAGCCATGTGGACCGGAGATAATGTTCCTTCCGATGATCACATGCTGCTTGCTTACCGTATGATTAATAGCATGGGACTTACCGGTGAGGCATTTGACGGGGTTGATGTTGGGGGCTTCATGGGCAATCCCACACCGGAACTAATGGTTCGCTGGATGTCGCTTGGTGTTTATACGCCGATGTTTCGCAACCACACTGCTAAAGGAAACACTTCCCATGAACCGTGGGCATGGGGCGAGTGGAATGAAAAACTGATACGGAAGTCTATTCAAACCCGGTACCAATTGTTACCTTACCTGTATTCCTCCCTTTATGAAGCTTCACAAAGCGGTATGCCTGTGAACAGGACACTGGCTATAGAATATACGCATGATAACAAAGTGTATGAAACCCGTTTTGAAAATGAATTTTTATTCGGGCCCTCTATGTTGGTAGCGCCGGTTGTAAGTACTAAAGAGGCGGAGCAGGTTTACCTGCCGTCAGGCACCTGGTATCGCTTTGGCTCTGATGAGATGTTTGAAGGGAATACCACGATCTGGGCAGCTTCTCCCCTGTATGATCTGCCGGTATTTATCAAAGCCGGCGCTATCATCCCCATGCAAAATGTAGTGCAAAGCACAGCTGATAAAGGAGACGGAGTAATGTATCTGAACATCTGGTATGGCAATGATCCGAATAGTTTCGTCTATTATGAGGATGATGGTACTACTTACCGGAATGAGCAGGGAGACTATTATGAGAGGGCAATAAATTATAACCCGGCAGGCCATGAAATTACTCTTGGCAATGTGAAAGGAGATTATGTTTCCAAATTTCAAAATGTGAAATTAATGTTGCATGGCTTCCCGGCAGGTTCGGAATTTACTGTTAATGGCCAACCTCAGAAAAGCGAGGGAAGCGGAGAAAGAAAACCCCTTTCCTTCCAAAATGAAAATGGAAAGATTTCTATTAAGTGGTGAGTTGGTCTAAAAAACCTGTTGAAAGAATAGATGTCCCGGGTAGCTGCTTCCCGGTTGAGTTTACCGATGGAAACTTACGTTAATGGATATCCTGATAAATCCATTCAGGGTATCCGGTAAATCAGTCAATTAATATTCGGATTATTTTTATGTTCATGAATGCTGATTAGTTCGGCCGCTGATCCGGCCAAAGCTACTGTACTTCTCAACTGAGTTGGGAGCTTTCTAAATTTAGAGAGAAAGGGTTGCGGATAGGGTTTAGTCAGGGTTAATATAACAAAGCTCTTTAGGCGAATCAGTCAAACGGTTAGTCTTAAGGGTTGATTTTATTTGTGTTCATGAATGCTAGGCGTTTCGGCCGAAGGAAAATTAGATGTCCCTTTTAATGGAATCATCAGTAACTAATTTTTTTCGCCGACCGGGGTGCAAACCAGGAAATTAGTCACTGATGATCATATTGATTTCCTTAGTTGTTTCTACGCCTGTTACCTTTTCCCTGGTTCTGATTTTTCTTCCATTGATTATGCTCGGGATGGTCTTTGATCACAAAATATTTGGGATCATGACTATTACGGATCACTTCCTGGTCTTGCCGGCCTTTGTATCCACTATATTTTGTCCTGTAGGTTTCAGCATGTCTGTAAGGCTGGGGGTCATCATTGATTACGACCTTGTACCCGTTGTTTATATTATACCCGCGAAACTGGGCAGGTAAAGTTGTTGCAAATCTCCAACGTCCTCCTTCCTGGTAAATGTATTGGTGTTTTGGAACATTGTAGTATGCATCGATATCGGGCATATAATAATATTCAGCATGATCATATCCTACAGGCCCCCAGACAGGTTGAACCCCTATATTAACATTAAGATGCACTTGTGCAGTAGCAATTTTAGTTAGAAAGCCACTAAACAATAATGCAGCTACTAGAATTACTTTTTTCATTTTATAATTATTTAATTGTTTTGAAATTAATTCGATTTGGTAAAAACTGATACTTCTATCCTGAAAACTACCGCTATGAATAAAAAAACCTCGGAGTAACTCTTTACTGCAAAAGATAGCAATAAGACTTCCATAATTTTTTTATAAAAGTGAACCACAAAATAGATCAGACCGAGTGTCATAAAAACGACGAAGGGCAGACAAACCTATGATTTTGGTCAGGCCAGGGTAAGTAAATTAAATTACCGATTATGATGTCCTTTACTATGATTCGTGTTTCACAAACCAATTTTATATTTGTTACAGATATCTTCATGCGAATCAGTAAATCATTAAATCTCAGGTTCTGATTTTTTTCTTTATCTTTTTTCTAGATACAAAACCTGACTGCGACAGGCTGACAAACAAAAAATCAAGCTTACCCCACGAAAGGCGGGGATAACCCGAACGCCTTATTCACGGAAATATTTATTGATTTTATTTGTGGTCACGGATGCTGCGCATTTCGGCCGTTTATCCAGCCATCGCCACTGTACCTCTAAACTGAGTAGGGGGGATGCTTAAATTCTTGTAAATATGAGAAAATGCTTGCGTGCATGGGATCAGGCATAATTGCCATAACATTTCCCTTCAGGCAAGCTAGTTAATTTGACGTGCTGATTTTTTGCCTGCACAGAGAATTTGCAGTTAAAAAGTTTATAAGTTCAATTCCATCTTAATATCTGCAGTTTCGAAAGGGGCATCAACTACAGCTACATGTTGAAAACCAAATTTCTCATAGAGGTTGATGGCCGTTTGAAGGTGGCTGTTAGAAAATAAAATTAATTTTTCAGCTCTAACTTCTTTTGCCTTTGCAATGCATTTTTCTAAAAGCATATTACCGAATTTTTTACCTCGATGCTCCGGCGCTACAGCCATTTTGATGAGTTCATATTCTTTGTCACTTATCTTAAAAATGCCGGCGCTTCCAACAATCCCATTATCTTCTAATAAAAGAAATAAAAACCCTTCCTGGTTAATAATATTTTCCCGCGGATGGTGGAGGATTTCAAGATCATGCGATTCTACGAGATCATATTTTTCGAGCCATTCCAGGTTCAGCCGCTGAAAATCCCCAATGTATTTGTCATCATAATCTATAATAACAGCCATATTAATTTATGTAATTGAAAGATAAGGAAATCAAATGCAACAGGTTTGGTTTTGGGATTGATTTTCTCTTTTTTCCGGGTACAAAAACTGCCTGGGCAGGCAGGGAAACAAAAAGTAAAGCTTGTCCGACACCAGGAGGGGATAACCCCAAAGTATTATCCACGGAAATATTTATTGGTTTTATTTGTGTTCATGAATGCTGCGCATTTAGGTCTTTTATTCAACCAACGAGACCTTTACTATTTCTTTTTCTATTGTCTTAATACAAAAGAAACAAAAAATCAAGGATAACACGAATGCCTCCTGCTGTTTATCCGGCCAACGCCACAGTACCTCTAAAATGAGCAGGGAGATGCTTAATTTTTTGGAAAAATAGTTGTCTATATGATTTTGGTATGATTAATATCTCGAGGCCTTCAGATAAATCAGTAAATCTTAGATGCTGGTTTCATTTGTGTTCATGAATGCTGCGTATTTCGTTCAGTTTAACCGGCCAAAGCCACTGGACGTCTAAACCGGGTAATCATGCTTATAAACTTATTGGGCCCCGGTGAACCGGGAGCTGATAATTTTGAAATGATAATGACTCGAAAAAGGGAAGGATAAAATAGGTTTAGAGGGTTTAATCAACTGTAAAATTATTGTAAGCGCTTACTAACTTATACTAGGATAGCAGAAGAATTTAATTCCCAATTTCTTTTACCTTCACGCTCAAAATTCTGATGATGGCAATCCGCATTTTCATTACCGGTGGCACGTTTGATAAGGAATATAATGAGCTGAACGGGCAACTGTATTTCAAAGACACCCACATGAGCGACCTATTGGAACTTGGCCGCTGCAGGGTACCTGCAGAATTTCGTACCCTAATGATGGTGGACAGCCTCGAGATGACCGATGAAGACCGCGAACTGATCATACACCAGTGCAACAATTGTGATGAAACACAAATTATAATTACCCATGGTACCGATACCATGGCGGAGACAGCGAAGGCGATTGCGAAAAAAGTAAAAGATAAAACCATTATCCTCACCGGCGCCATGATTCCTATTAAATTCGGCAGCTCCGACGGGCTGTTTAACCTGGGCAGCGCACTTGCTTTTGCACAAACCCTTCCTGCCGGCGTGTACGTTGCCATGAATGGCCGTTATTTTAACTGGGATAATGTATGGAAGAATAAACAGACTGGGGTATTCGAAGAAATAAAATAAATGGGTTTTTTCCACGGCTGAAAATATATTCCTGTCCTTTATAACATTCATAAAGTTTTTGCTGCGCTTCATTCACTTTCTGCTGATATTTTTTACATCTTTCGTTACAGCGAATTCAAATTTTTACTAAAAAACTGCAGCAATCAATGATTACGGCAGTTGCAATGCACAATCCAGGTCCGTCCTTAATAATAATGCTCATGATAATAATGGTGATGCGGACGATAATAACCTCTGTCCACACAACATCCGCTTATTACTGACCCCAGGATAACTATCAGGGCGGCAAAAATTAAATATTTCTTTTTCATAATTACTGTTTTAAATTTTTAAAAATATTTTTTATTATGTGCCATTTTCTGAGATGCAATAACAGGGAGTAAGTTTATTGGCAGGAAGCTCTTTTTTGGTAATGTCGTGTTAATGTGATTAGCCTGATATTCGGGCGTTGAAGAGGTTCGGGATTCATGGAATCTTTTTAAAGCTTCTTGTGGCTTCGCCTGATTCTTTAAATTTGCACGATGAAAACTATAAAAGCAATCTTTCTGGTGGCAAGCGGTACCCTTTTTTTTCTTTCTGTTTCTGCACAATCCACTTCAATAGATGCCTCACAAATTGGCGATAATGCAAAGGTGGGGCGCTATGTAAAAACAAGGGGGATAAATATGTATTATGAAACTTATGGCACAGGAGAACCTATGCTCATGATTCATAGTAACGGAGGTTCCATAAGCAACTTTATGTACCAGGTACCCTATTTCGCAATAAACTATAAGGTGATTGTGGCAGACAGCCGGGCGCAGGGGAAGACGGCAGATACAAAAGATTCATTGACCTATGAAATGATGGCAGATGACTTCAATGGTTTATTGGATTCGCTCCACCTTGACTCCTGTTATGCGATCGGATGGGGCGATGGCGCTATCGATGCTTTATTGCTTGCTGTTCGTCACCCGGATAAAGTAAAAAAGATGGCAATAACAGGCGCATATTTATCCCCTGATACGTCTGCGGTGGATCCTTCGGCCTACGATTGGGCTTTGAATTATAATGCTTCTTTTAGAAAAATAAGGCAGACGCCGGAGGTAAGGAACAACAGTAAAGTAGCTCATTTATTATCGTACGAACCCCATATCAACATTAATCTGTTAAGAAAAATTCAATGCCCTACGCTGGTTATCGGGGGCGATCACGAGGTAGTGCTTCCCAAACATACTGTCCTTATAGCGCAGACTATCCCGAAGTCTTACTTATGGGTTCTTCCCAATGCAGGGCACTCAACGCCGATCTTTCATAAAGATCTGTTCAACCAGGTAGTGGGAGATTTTTTTAGGACACCGTATAAGAAACCTAAGGCGTATGATCTTTTTAATTAGGTTATCAGGAGGCAAACTTTCCGAAAGAAAGATTTCATTTACTCTTTAGAAAAGTAGCCGGATCGAGATCATAATCTACCAGGCCGGTTACCAGGCCTGACGCATTCCTGGTAAAACTAATAGGAGACGGAAGCCCCGAGGCATTGAATTTGTTATTGGCAATTGGAATCAGCTCCATCGTTTTGGCTCCTTCCCCGAGCGTAGTAACCCACAATGTTTTATTTGCTTTCGATGAGATGATCATAGTATCCTTATCACTGGTAACGTAGGTGCCCACATATGAAGGATAGCGATTTGTATCCTCCTTAACCGCTATTATAGGTTTTTTTTTATTATGATCACCGTATCCATGGTACTGACCGCAAACTTCACAGAAGGTTGGCTTGATGCCATTTACAATAGAATGTTCCACAGGGTTGGTTGATTTTAAAGCAACAAGAATGGCTCTCAGATCATGATCAGAAATATTTTTGAAGGCAACCCAAGGCATGGAGCGATGCAAAATACCGCCTTTCCCCGTTCTGATTACTCTAATAAAGGTTTCATCATCCCACCCTCCAATTCCTGTAATATCAGAAGAAATATTTGCGCTTACTATTACTGAATCGGTTCCCACATTGGCTATTGTGTTACCTCCGCCAAAATAGCCGGGATTGCGTTTATACCACGCTGTATGACATCCAATGCATTCCCCTATCCGTGCGAGGTAACGGCCTTTTGCCAGATCAGTAGAAGTATCCGGCTGCGGAACAGCAGCATCGGATATGCTCCGCATCTCGGTTTGCAAGTATTTTTCCCAGTCGGGAACAAGCAAGCGTGGGGGTAATTGATTTTTTATGGCGGGAATAGAGCGGATATAAACGATTACAGAAGCAAGGTCTTCATCACCCAAACTCTTGAAAACCCAATAAGGCATGGTAATTAATGCACGTCCATCGTGGCCTATACCATCCCGTAAGGCTCTGGCAAACATATCATCCGTCCAGGTTCCTGCGCCGGTTTCCTTATCCGGTGTAATATTAGGTGCATACAAATGGAAACTGTCTGATAAGAACAATGCCCTTCCGCTTCCCAGTTGGCCCGGAATGGGAGGCCAGCCGGGTTCCGTGGTATCGACTCCAGCATGGCAATGAAAACATCGCAATACTCCATTTACAAGGTACTTCCCGCGTTCTAATCGTTGAGGGGATGATGCAAAGTGGATATTGGTCAACGGTCTTGCATATTTTGAAACCAATACAGGACTTACAATTTCATGAGTCTTCTTCTGTTGGCAGGTAACAAAAGTTAATATTGCTGAAAAAATGAATGTTATAACCAGGAGTTGCTTTTGCATATAAAATGGTTGAAAGATATCTTATTTAAGAAATGCTACCTAAAAATCGGGTTAGTTTATGGCAAAATATGGAGTATTTTAATAGGTAAATGATGAAGCCGCCTGCCAGCTGCTTATTTATTTGTGCCAAAGTTTCCCGGAGACCATTATCTATTTGCAAACATGGTAAGAAAATTATTACTCGCCAGGAATAGATTTTAGAATGCCTTAATAGTGAATTATAGAGTAAGTAATCACAGCAAAAATATTTATATAATTTCTTAATTTTAGGGTAAAAAAAGAATGATGAAAAAATTTTTTTTGTTTGTGGTCGTTTGGGCCCTTTGTGCAGGATGCAGACCTAATGTACTAAAAGGAGATGCGCTAAAAAGTAAGTTAATGGAAACGATGTCGGATTATATGAATAAGAATCCATCCGATACTGCTCCTAAATTTATTGTGAAAGATGTAGTATTTTTTCCGAGGAAAGACAAAAACTTCTATGATTGCACATTTACCGTGGAAATGCAATCTAAGGATAAAGATACCACAGGCGTAATGACGGCAGAAATCACCAATGATTTCAAGAAGGTCTTTAGGATTCAATAATTGAATTTCCGGTGCAAAGGGCTTTTCTAAAAATGAAACGGGAACAATGCAAAAAATCGGATGAATAATGCTGCCCGTGATTAACTCAATAACCGGCAGCCATACCATCTTTTCTCGGGTCGGAGGCGCCGTGGTATACATGTTGCCTGGCGTCGTATTCGATGCATTGGTATCCCCCGAAGTTGCCGGGAGTACCCGCCACCACCTTGTATCCCATTTGTAAAATAGCGCGGATGGTTTTTTCTGAAAAACCTGATTCAAGAAAGATAGTTCCTTCTCCGCCCTCACCCTGCCCGGTAGGTTCCGAAGAACCCTCATGGTAGATGCGGGGAGCATCGCCGGCTTCCTGGATGTTCATACCAAAGTCAATCATATTCATGAGCACTTCCACCTGCCCCTCGGGCTGAAAGCTACCTCCCATTACACCAAAGCTCAAGTAAGGAAGGTCGTCTTTGGTAACGAATGCAGGGATTATAGTATGAAAAGGTCTTTTATTGGGCGCATAAGTATTGTTTTGCCCTTCTTGAAGGGAGAAAAGGTAGCCGCGGTTTTGCAGGAAGAAGCCAAGGCTGTCAGGTACCAGCCCTGAACCGAAGGCTGCAAAGTTGCTTTGAATAAGAGAGACCATATTCCCTTCACTATCTGCCACCGTAAGGTAAACCGTTTCACCGCCCTGCAATTGTTTGTCATCGCCGGCAGATACATTCGGGATGGGTTTATCAGGATCGATCAGTTTCGCTCTTGCTGCACCGTAAGATTTTGAGATCAGTTGCTCAACAGGAATTTTCACAAAATCAGGATCGGCATAATATTTTGCCCGGTCTTCATAAGCGAGTCTTTTGGCTTCTGTAAAAAGATGAAGATGTTCTGCGCTTCCAAAAGCAATCCTTGTAAAATCAAAATGCTCGAGGATGTTCAGCATTTCCAAAACGGTTATGCCTTGTCCGTTAGGCGGTAGTTCCCAAACACGATAGCCACGGTAGGTAGTAGATACAGGGTCTACCCAATTGGATTGGTGATCTGCAAAGTCTTTGAAAGAAAGATAACCTCCGCGCTTTTTCATAAAGGCATCAATTTTTTTGGCTATGGAGCCTTTGTAAAAAACATTCCTGCCGCTATCAGCAATTTTCTCCAAGGTATTAGCAAGCTGAGGATTTCTAAACACATCTCCTCTTTTTGGCGCAGCTCCATCAACCATAAAAACTTCCTGGACATTAGGATCATTTCCATAACGGTTTTTAAGTTCTGCATAATAAAAGGCTGCTTCGTCTGCTATTGGAAATCCATTGCGGGCATACTGAATGGCATAAGACAGAATATCGGTCATGGGCAACTTGCCAAATTTACTATGCAGCTGAAACCAGCCGTCTACGCAACCGGGTACTGATACGGGCAATGGCCCGGTGTAAGGAATCAGTTGGCGGCCGCCTTGTCTCAGTATGTCAAGCGTAAGGTTATAAGGAGATCTGCCTGAAGCATTCAGGCCGTATAATTTCTTTGTCCTGGCATCATAAACAATAGCAAATAAGTCGCCACCAATTCCATTCATTTCAGGATCGGTTACTCCAAGCACTGCATTGGCGCCAATAGCAGCGTCGATGGCATTGCCTCCGCGCTTGAGTATATCAATGGCAGCCTGTGTAGCAAGCGGATGACTTGTACAGGCCATACCATGTTGTGCCATCACTACTGAGCGGGTGGCAAAGGTTTCTCCGGTAAGGCGGTCCTGTGCCATACTATTTTTCACAAGACCAATAATTAAAGAACTGAAAAAGAATAGACGCAAAATATTTTTCATGAAAAAAATTTAAAAGGATTTGCTGAAGGAAGGTAAGAAGATTTGGAGACTAAATGCTGATCCGTCTACCGCAAGGAAGATGTTGAATGCTATTCCTCTTTAAGCATCTCCCGGCGACCATGGACCGACAAGCTCCTTGGCAACATGCCAGAATAATCTTACCGCATGGGTTGGGTTTTCACTTAAATCTGCAGCCACAATAAAATTTCATATGAAAGGCAACCGTTCTGCTTCCTTCACGTTTTCATTATTAAGGTCGTAATAGGCCATGCTCCAATTGGGAAATATTCTTTCTTTCTTTACTTCTTCCAAAATCTGGACAAATTCACCGTTAAAAAACAAAAGACATCCGGTAATATCATGTTTGGAATTAAAATCCCTTGCTTCATTTAAAATATACTATATATCTGATAGCTTGATATTATCAACGGCAACCGAAAAGTAGACCAGTTTATACATATATTTTCAATTTCAATAATTGCAATAGTCTTGAAAGAACATTTTGAGGGTATGATAATTCCATAATGAAAAAGGACAAGTTAAGCCATATCAAAAGTATATGGTTATAGTGAAATATCAAATTAAGGTAATTTAGAAAGAAATACTGCCGGTATTGCCACATAATTTTTATATTCATTCCATGAAAAAATATTTCTTCCTCTATATTTTATGTTTTGTTCCGGGCATATGGATTATGGCCCAGCCAGCGGAAGCAAACAAAATGAAGGAATTCACTCGCCAAAATGAAGGAAATGTTATCAACGAGTTTACTTCATTTCTTTCCATACCTAATGTTGCGGTAGATCCCGTCAATCTTGCTAGGAATGCAGGTTTCATTATGGAGATGATGCGTAAAAGAGGCATTCAAAATATACAATTGATGCATGCCTCCACTGCAGGAGTGCCGGCAGCAGTGTATGGCGAAGTGCTAGAGCCTGGCGCTAAACAAACGATTATATTTTATGCCCATTATGACGGACAGCCTGTTAATGCAGCGCAGTGGGCAAAAGGACTTAAACCATTTGAACCAAAATTGTATACCAAAGCAATTGATGACGATGGAAGTAATATTCCATTTCCTGCTGATAATAAGTATCAAAACGAATGGAGAATATATGCAAGGAGCGCTTCTGATGATAAAGCAGGCGTTGATGCTATCCTGAATGGTTATGAAGCAATCAGGAAAGGCGGTATCCATCCATCTTTCAATATTAAATTTTTCTTTGAGGGTGAGGAGGAAGCCGGATCTCCGCATCTCAATGAAGTACTGGAGCAAAACAAATCGCTCCTGCAGGCTGATTTGTGGATTATCTGCGACGGACCGGTTTTTCAAAATGGAGACAAGACAATTTTCTTTGGAGTTCGTGGTGATGCGCACTTGGATCTTACCGTTTTTGCATCCAAAAGACCTTTGCATAGCGGGCATTATGGCAACTGGGCGCCGAACCCTGCCATGATGCTGGCAAAATTGCTGGCTTCTATGAAAGATGATAACGGAAGAGTTACGGTAAAAGGATTTTATGATGATGTGATTCCGTTAACACCCATGGAAAAGAAGGCCCTCGATGAAGTACCCCCGATAGATGAGCAAATGAAAAATGAATTAGGGATTCAAAGAACAGAAATGCCGGGATTGACATTAGATGAGGCAATAAATCTACCGTCGCTGAATATCAATGGTATGCAAAGCGGTAATGTTGGCAAACTGGCTTCCAATCAAATTCCTACTTATGCCACAGCAGTTATAGATCTGCGGCTGGTGTTGGGAAACGATTGGCAAAGGCAGCAACAAAAAGTAATTGATCACATAAAAGCACAGGGTTTCCATGTAATTGAACATGAGCCAACCAATGATGAAAGAAGGAAGTATGAAAAAATTATTGAAGTAATTGCGGGCGACGACGGATACAATGCACAGCGCACGCCGATGGATCTTCCCATTATTAAAAAAGTAATAGCAGCAGTAAAGGCTTCTACCGTAGACCCGGTAGTCTTGCAGCCAACTTCGGGCGGAAGCCTGCCCTTATTTCTTTTTGAAAAATATTTACAGGCCAAAACCATTACCGTGCCTATTGCCAACCATGATAATAACCAGCATGCTGAAAATGAAAATATACGTCTTCAGAATTTGTTTGAAGGAATAGAAACTTTTTCATCGCTGATGATGATGAAATAGCTCTTGATGGACTGGCAAAGCATAGATGGTTGGTTTTTCTGTGGGATAAAGTCTTGAGACCATTAACAATTATCTGCCACCTGTATTTGATATGCAATTGTAAATCATGAATTTTTTAGGCAATATCATTTGGTTAGTTTTTGGCGGTTTCCTTGCCGCACTTGGTTATTTGTTTGGCGGCATAATATTATGCCTGACGGTGGTGGGTATCCCATGGGGATTACAATGTTTTAAAATTGCTGAATTGGAATTATGGCCATTTGGCAGGCAGGTGATAAGTAATACCTCACGGACAGGCTGCCTTAATTTATTCTGCAATATCGTCTGGCTGATTTGCGGAGGGTTGTACACTGCTTTGGTACATATTTTCTTTGGCATCCTCTTATTTATTACCATTGTTGGCATTCCCTTTGCCCGGCAGCATTTTAAGCTGGTAGAAATTTCTCTCATGCCTTTTGGTAAAACTATACAATGATAAATTCCGTCCAATAAAATAAAAAATTCAATTTTATTATTAAAAATGATTGAGCTTCCGAATAGCACCTATTTTCAGAAGCCGGTTATCCCTGCTTATTACTTATCTTTGTGCAAAGAACAAATATGAAAAAGTTATCCATAATAATACTTTTATATATTGCTGCCATGGGTTGTAAGCCCAGAGTGATATCCGGGAAAGAATTGGAAAATAAGCTGATAGAGACAATGGCGAATTACCTGAAAAAAAGTTCCTCAACCGGTGCAGAGTTTCAAATAAAAAGTGTAACCTATTTCCCAAATGCCAATAAGAAATTATATGATTGCGAATTTTCAGTAAATATGCATCTGAATAATAAGGATACGATTGGAATTATGAAAGCGAAAATTACTAATGACTTCAAGAAAGTAGTTAGAATACAGTAGACAATTAATCATTTTACTTATCTGCTGCCCCGCTTATTAAGGGAAGAATCGGGAAAAGACAAAACGGTATTTTTTGAAGTATGAATCTATGGGATCAAAAGGCTTATAATAATTTTATTCCTCATTTATTTTGTACCAAACGAAACCCTTCTCGCTGTAATTGGATAAGGCAGTCTGAGCGGATAAGGTGACTCTTACTCCTTCAAAAAGGTCTGCTTTATTAATATCCCAAAACTTCATAGCCTGGCCACAGGCAATAAATTTTGCTCCGTTTTGCATTAAATCCGTGATTAGTTTACTGTTTGGATTGTTTTTATGATATTTCTTCTTAAAGGCTTCATTATTTTCTATTGCATGCAGGGCAGAGCCGCCATGCACCAGAATAACGGGATGAATCCTGGAAATAGGTATCCCTGATGCCACATGTAAATTGAGAATTCTTGCTATTTCCACAAGGCCGGGGTTAAGCTTTTCATGAGAAGTATCTTTATCAACAAGCGTGAATTCAAATAATAGCTTATAAACTTTGCTTGAGTCGGGTATTTCATCTATTTCTTCCACTGGCAAAACGCCTGAATAGGGTCCTGCTTTTATCAATGGGTAATAAGCGATACTCATAAGCTTTGAAACCCTGATGCTGTCTTTATATGCCCTGGCCACGCTATCGCCGACCGTTTTATATACATCATTTACACCTTTGCCTTGCGAAAAGGCCGGAAGTTGAAAAAAGATTATAAAGCTAAAAAAGAGCATATACATTTTCATAATTGATATTTTTATTGATCCCTATATATTTTCATGATGTAGAATAATAAGTTGCGGGGAAAATCTTGTCTGGTATCTGTTTCTAAAAAATGAAGATATTATAAAGTTTATTGTTTAATTTATTTTTTCCGGGTAATATTTTTTATTCTCGTTCTCATAAAATCCCATATTTATAAATTTGGAGAACAGGCAATTTGAGCGCATTTTTATCCATAGTACCTTTGTCATTTTTCTGATTTATTCATATTTATGCACGTTAATTCTTCAAAAAGTAAGTTTTTCAAACTCCTACTCTTGCTCATTCTTTTCACTGTAATAAGTAAACCCGTAAAAGCGCAAATACTGCAAACAGTTTCAAAGGTAGACCTGGAAAGGTATTCGGGAAAATGGTATGAAATTGCCTCTTTCCCGCAGCGCTTTCAGAAGGGCTGCCAATCTACTACGGCAGCATATACACTAAGTAACAAAGGCTATTTGATTGTAGAGAATTGCTGCAACAGAAATAGCGTTAACGGAAAACAATCCTATATCAGGGGAAGAGCATTTGTTGATAAGAATTCAGGTAATGCAAAACTTAAGGTTCAGTTCTTCTGGCCACTTAGGGCCAAATACTGGATCATTGACCTCGCAGATGATTATAGTTATGCTGTAGTAAGCCATCCCAATAAAAAATATTTATGGATTCTTTCAAGAACACCAAAGATGAATGAGCAAACATATGGGCAAATCCTTGGCCGCCTGAAAGAAAAAGGATTCGACTTATCCAAACTAAAATTAACTCCCCAAATTTGATCTTTCGGTCAAGGAATACTGGGTGCATTGAGGGTGGGAATCGGTCTTGGTTTGCAAGGCATTGTCAACAATTTTGTGTCAGGAATTATTTTAATATTTGACCGAACTATGCGTATTGGCGACATGATTGAAATTGGTGATAAAAAAGGATTGGTAAAGGAAATAAGTGTGCGCTCCAGCACATTGCTTACCCCAGAAGGAGCTGAAGTAATAATCCCTAACGGGAATATTCTTTCTCAAAATATTGTCAACTGGACGCTAAGCAACAGCAATATCAGAGTGGAATTATCTTTATCCGTTGACAAAGCATCACTTTCGCAAGATGAAAGAAAAGGAATAATAGAAATCATAAAATCATCTTATGATGTTATGCCTCAAAAGGAACCGGAGATATTCATCAACACTATTACCTCGCAGGCAACCCAGCTGAAAATATATTTCTGGTGTAAAGAAGTATCAAAAAGTGAGATAGCACGCAGTGAAATTTATGCATCAATTTGTAAATATCTCGGGGATAAAGGGTTAAAAATCATATAATGACATAGCCTCTTTTATGTAAAATATTTCATGAAGGCAAAATAAAAGGGATTGCAATTATTGCAACCCCCTTTAAAACAAAAAAAGAGATTTTATTTCACATATTCTTTGTTGCCATTCTTATTAATGTAATACTTTCCACCTCGCGGTCCCTGATAAATAGTTCTGCCCTTGGCATCGGTACCTATCGCTTTGTCAGCAGTTTTTGCAGTTGCCGCAAGTGCTGCTGCAGGAGCTGCTTTTGTTTTTGGAGCTTTCACTGACTTGGTTGCTGCTGTTGGAGCAGCAGTAGTGGCAGGGGTAGTTGCCTTTACTTTGTTGGCTTTTAACCTCATATCAGGAGTTCCATTTTTTTTTGCCCCCTTAGTTTGAACAGTTGTGGCCGGAGCTGTTGTTGTTGTTGTTGTTGTTTTTGCCTTTTTTTCCTTTTTTGTTGTTTTAGGTGCGGTGGTAGTCGCTTGCGCATGAACGAAACCTACTGTACCTAATAAGATTGCAATCGCAATAATAATTTTTTTCATAATAGTTTTTTATTTGGCTGTAAGTTATATTTTCTGTTTAAAATTGATTGTCATTTTTGTGTCAAAATTAATTTAGCATTACCTTTCGCGATTAAAATAGTTCACTTAAGGAAAAAGGCTATCAGATTATAAGGGCGCCAAATTTTATCATTTTCAATTCTCAAAAAATCATAATCTGTGCTTAGTGAAACCCGGGCATTAAAATCTTAAATTCCCAAAGATGTAAACTTAATTATTCTTCACGGAGGTTCATATTTCAAATACATAGCTGTGAAAGTCATTCTTCTTTTGTTTAAAAAAGTGTATCTTCATCTTCTGCTTTTCTCACGCCACAATTAAGGATTAAACATAATTCTTTGGAATTAATAGTATAATGTTATAATATTCATTAGCTATTTATTTTTCAGAAAACTTAAACCAGAATGATATGCAATTATTTAAGAAAATTATCCTATTGATTTTATTGGCAGGCCTCGTAAATAGCGGTACTGAGGCGCAATTACTGAAAAAACTTAAAGACAAAGTCAACAATGCCTTAAATCCCAATAATAATTCCAATTCAAATCAGAAAAGCCAATCTAATTCTTCTTCAGGGCAGCCTTCAAACACAAGAGGAGGCGGCTTGACCAATACCCCTCCTCCAGATGTGTACCAGGAAATTGCAGATGCTGAAAAATCACAGGCTTCTGGTAATTACAGCGATGCCCGCTATTCCCTGCAGCAGGCATTGATGAGCATAGAATTGAAGATAGGCCAGAAGATACTATTATCCTTACCGAACGCGGTAACCGGACTTCAAAAAGATACTGCACAAAACAGGGTTATGAGTACCCAATGGGGATGGAATAACTTAAGCATTCAAAGTGTGTATAGAAAAGGAGACCAGCAATTGACCGTTACGATTGGGAACAGTGGCATTTATGCTGGTCTTGTAAGTATGTATTTCAATAGCGCTTACGTTCAAACCGAAAATAACGGAAAAAATCAGAACGCAAAACAGACCAAAGTAAAAGGTTATAAAGCAGTAATAACTTATGATCAATCGAGCGGCTATACTTTGCTGGTGCCGATTGGACAGTCATCCATGATTGTATGGACGTGCGTAAACTTTGCCAGCGAACAGGATGTAATGAATGCCGCGACTGCCTTTGATATTGACGGAATCAAAAAAATGCTTGGTGAACAATAAAGATCATTTTAAAAAATTATTATGAAAAATCTAATTATAGTTGCTCTGACAATAATAGCTAGCGGGAGTTATGCACAGAACTTTACTGCAGATATTAACAGCGCCAAATCGTCTTACAGCGCCGGTAAACTTGAAGACGCCCATTTTTCTTTATTACAGGCTATGCAGGAGGTCGACCTGATCATAGGTAATGAAGTGATGAAGCAATTACCTGTAAAAATGGATACGTACGCTTCCAACCCGGGAGATGATAACGTAACTGCAAATGTGGGCTTTGTAGGCACAACAATACACCGGAGCTATGGACCAGAAAAAAATATTGAACTTTCCATCATTGGGAATTCGCCGCTTATATCTACGCTAAACGCTTTCTTGAGTACACCCCTTCTCGGCGGTATGATGAGTAACGGTAATAATAAAATTATTAAGGTGCAGGGATACAAGGGTCAACTCACCAAAAATGCTGCCGCTAACGGACAAACGAATTATACGATACAGGTACCGGTTGGGAGCTCTTTGGTAACTTTTACAGCAAAAAATACAACCGATTCTCAAATATTGACCTTGGCTAATACGCTACCGCTTCAGCAAATAGCCAAGCTTATTCAATAGAATTTGGGATAAATAATTTTTAATGTCCGCCAATTATTTCTTTTTCCTTTTTTAGAAACAAATCATAAAGTTGATTAGTGATGCCGCCATCATTGAACGGTTTATAAAAAATATCATCAATTTGCGTCACAGGAATTAAGCGTTTTGTAGAATTGGTAATGAAAGCCTCAGTGGCATAGCTGATTTCTTCCATCAAAAGGTCCCTTTCCTCGACCACCATTCCATTAGAAATAGCAAGAGTCAACAATATTTTCCTGGTAATGCCTTTCAAAATATTTCTACCCGGCGTAACGAGCTTTTTTTCTTTTGTTACGATAAAGAAATTAGAACGCGGACATTCACTAACTATTCCGTTTTGATGATATAAAATATCATCTGCGCCTTTTTCTGTTATCCAAGGATGCAGCCAGACAGCCATAAGGTAATCTGTTGTTTTTATATGAGGCAACTGGCGCTGGTGATAATAGGAAACCAGTTTAATACCATTTTGGAATATCCTATCTGGCGGAGGTGTAATCGGCTGCTGTATTATTATTAGGTTTGGATCAAGAATTTGATAGCCGTCCGGAGAAGGGCCTCCCGTAAGCAGTATTCTTATCCCTGAATCGGGAAGATCATTTTCTTTGAGCAGGGTCGCGATAATCCCTTTCAGTTTTTCGCCCGTTTCATTTTTCAACAGTCTCATTTCTTTTGCTGAAACCAGGAATCGCTCCAGGTGGTCATCTAAAAAAAGAGGAACATTGTTTGCAATTCGGAGAAAATCAAAAACTCCATATCCACGCTGAAGGCCAAGGTCAATTACCGTAAGACCCGCTTTCTTCAATGGCACGAACCGGTTATCTGAAAAACAAATGATCTGTTTCATCGGTAGATATAGTTTTATGCTTTTGAAATTAAATATAACTAATCTTAAAGTTCTTCCTCGTGAAAAGTAACTTTATTGCCATTGATTTCAGGCACCTTTTTCATCTCACAGCTTCTATGAAGGAAATTACGGTTTGTGCAAATAAATCTGTATTTCCATCCATAGGTACATGGCCAGATTGCGGCATTATTACCAAATGTTTGTAAGAGGATCCAAGGTTATTTAATGCGTGAACACCGGATCCAAGAGGAACCGTAAAATCATATTGGCCCCAAATGAGTAATGAAGGAATAGTTATTTTATACAACTGATCTGTATAAGTCATCGGTTCAAGCGACTGCAGAAACTGCCTTCCCGCCGCACTGTTATAAAGATAAAACAAGTTAATACCCAAACTTATGGGAGAAGAAACAGAAAAATAATCTATGGCTGTACCAGTGTGATTGATATCCACATAATCTTCCACCTGTGTGGCATAATCATCAGTTTGGAGATCTGGGTCAAGTGATACATTGGAGGGATGTGCAATGCAATAATTTACGATAGGTGTCCATTGCGAAACATAATGTCCCTTTGCTATTTCAGAAGTGCCGGTATCTATAATCATTTGCCTTTCAAGCGTATTGCTTTCCGGGTAATCATGCGCTCCATCTACTTCTATCCATCCACGGATATTATTTTGGTTGTTTCCTTTTACCAAATACCCACAGCCTAACAATCCGCCAAAACTGTGGCCCATCAGAAAAATTTCTATATCGTTTCCATAACGGTATTTAAGAACAACTACCAGCTTTTCCAGGTCTTCAATCATTTGACCCACGTTTAAATTGGCATAATTACTATTACCGGCGGCGGCTCCTGCATCTCTTTGATCCCAATAAGCAAAGGCATAATGGCTCCAAAACTGATCTGTCTGGAAACCAGCATAACTGTAAGAGCCATCTCCCGGTCCCCCGTGTAAAAACAAGATGATCACCTTAGAAGCAGTATTTCCTTTAACCCAAACAGGCATGTCTGCACCTGCATTGCTAAGCCAGAAAATTTCATCAGTGTTGGTTGATAAGTGCACGGTTTCTTTCTTGCAGCTTAGTACCAGGAAAGGAATTATTATGATAAAAAGGATACGCATTATTTTCTTATATTTTCTTCAACCTGGTTTTTTTTGATTGCAATATTGAATTTGTCGATATGGTATTTGAATGACAACTCAAAAGACAGATGCGGCAGCACAAAGCTGTTGTATGGATATTGAATCCAAAGGTAGGATCTGAAGTCTATGGCGAGAGGCAGTGGCTTTTTACTTCTTTCAAAGTCATATCCAAATACTGCCAAAAAACCTGTAGCGAGGTAATACCTGCCGAAATTATTTAGTACCCTTACATTATCATTGGCATCAACGGTGTATACAATCCCGTCATAAAATGACCGCAATAAACCAATTCTCGCGAGCCATTCATAATAATAAGGTTTGTTTTTATGATACCTCTTCCCGATAGACTGAAAAAAATATAATCCACTGTTATTATATGGATACCGGTAAAACCCAATATCACCGGCTACAATCAAGTCACGGTATTTTAATGATGTTTCACCATTTTTATCCATGGTTACTATTTCCTTTGCTCTTGCAGGAAAATCGACTCCTGCAGAAGCTCCAAAACTCTGGGGAAAATCGTAATAAAAGGAACTGCGCACAAATACCGGCATCCTAACCTTGTATAAACTATCCTGAGCCCGCAGCCCAACTTCAAAAAACAACAGTAATGAAAATAAGCAAAATAAAACTTTACGGCGCGTATTTGACATGCTTTTATAATATAACAAATGTAATCTACCCCTATCAGAATTATCAACAGGAATTGTGTCTGTTGTTTTTAAAGCATGAAGTAGTTGAATCAAAATTACCATTCCATTCATCCATGTTGGTTACGGTATTGTAATAAATAAAATATTATGAATTAGCAGGATTCTTAATTCAATATCATAAAATTTCAACGAGAATTCGCTTTGGAAGATATTACTTCATTTTAAAGAGGCGGTTTACACGATCACGAGGGAAGTATGTTAAAATAGATTATGAATAAACCTACTTTCATTGAAGAAATGCAAACCGCAATGAATATGAATGAGGGCTCAAATTATTTTACAACTGTAAAAAAAATCGGCAAAAATATTATGCTTTTCAAAAGACTGTTAAAAATAAGAAAGTTGAAAGTCCTTTCTTGTATCTAATTTTTTTTTGATTCGGGCAATGGAAAAAGTCTCTGCTTCTCATCATATTCAACAATCTTTCCGTTTTTTATAAGGGCATCATCGGTGTAATAAATTGAATCAACTTTTCCTTTATGATCGATCATTACCTCTGTATACCATAGCGTCACCCATGTATCATCCTCGTTGGGATAATAAGTTGTAATCCAGGTATCGAAATTCTTTGAAACAGAAGTGGACGCATTCCGCATGGCGGTGATAATGGGTAACAGGCTATCCCTGCTGCCTTTAAAATGAAATCTGTCAGCTATAAATTCTACTGAATCTGCAAAATAATCCACGCATCCTCTTACATCGCCAGTCACGTACTTCTTAAGGCAGTCAAGTACCAGCACAGCATTTTTTTCATCGCCCGGTTGCCAGTTTAATGAATATTTATGCGTGAACGGATAAACAAGCGAATCTTTTTTGGAAGAATCATCAGAGGAGACAGCCGAAGGTTTTGGATGGTTATTACAACTAAAAATCAGCATTCCTGAAATGACAATGAGGATAGATAATTTCATATTCATTTATGATTAGTCTTTCAAAAATAATAATAAAAACGAGAAATTATATAATGCGGTATGATACCACAATAAGGATTATTTCTTAGTTGCAATCTCGCCGATAGCTCTCACTAATTTATCTAGTTCTTGCAGGCGGGTATAAACGTGAGGCGTTATGCGCACACAGCTAATATTTTCCCAAACAATACCAACCGTATGAATTTTATAATCATTAAATAAGGCAGCATCCAATTCGCCAGGCGTTAATCCATCAATACTTACTCCACAAATGGCACAGGAATATTTTGACTGCAAAGAGGTCTTGATCTTCACTTTAGGAATATCTTTTACTTTTTCAGCCCAATAATTTTTTAAATACCTGATCCGTTCTTCTTTTCTCTTACTGCCGATACCGGTTTGGAAATTAATTGCCTCACCTATCGCCTGTTCAATAGGAAAGCTCCGCGTACCTAAACTTTCGAATTTTCTGATGTCACTGCTTTTAGGGTTATCATTACACACCAAAGGCATGATACCGGATATTTTTTCTTTTTTAATAAACATCATCCCGCTTCCAATGGGGGCACTTAAAAATTTATGCAAAGAAGTACCAAAATAATCGCAATCAAGGTCAGAAATAGCAAAATCCAATAAGCCGAAGGAATGAGCCCCGTCACAAATTACTTCTAGCCCGTGGCGGTGCGCCATATCACATATTTTCCGAACCGGCATAATTTGTCCAATCCAGTTAATAATATGAGTTACATGAATAATTTTAGTTTTTGGAGTAATGGCGTTTTCATAGGCACTTACAATCGCTTCATCATTTTCAATCGGGAAATCAAAACTAATTTGTTTGTACACTACACCTTCCCGCAAGGCTCTTTGTTTCCAGGCATTGATCATATTAGGATAATCCTGTTTAGTGCCAATTACTTCATCACCGGCTTTGAGGCTCAAACCGTAAATAACCGTATTGAGCGATTCTGTAGCATTTCGGTTTATAGCAATTTCTTCTTTACCACAACCGGCAAGGTTGGCTAAATTTTCACGAAGTGGTTCCCTGCCCTGATCAAGTATGCGCCACATGTAATAAGAAGGACCCTCATTCGCAAATTTATTATATCGATCAAGAGCTTCCTGCACTATAAGCGGCGCAGGACTTACACCACCATTATTCAGGTTGATGATATTAGGGCTTACGGTATAAGCCTGTTGAATCGTGCTCCAGTAATCTTCATCAGTTGCAACTTCGGTTGGAGAAAGATGCTGCACTTTTTTATTGGCTGTTGAAATTCCTTCTGCAAGGATTTGATTGAAAAGACTGTTAGTCGAAAAGGCTCCTGCAATTAATCCTATTTGCCGGATAAATTTTTTGCGGCTGGTCATCCTCTGAATTTAAAAAGAAAGTTAGGAAATATTATGAAACAAAAATCATTGACCCAGGAAATCATATAAGTAAGATTCCTAATAGCAAGCTGACGAAGAAAAAAAAATCAAACTTCATCCAGTTATTAGAGCCCGGTACAATATGAGGCGCAGACTTTAAAGACAAATACATATCGTTCCCGATTTATTGTAAGTTCGCATCTTCTTTGTATACATATAATGATTAAGAATTTTGCTTCTTTCGTTAAGAACAGGCCTGCGTTCGCTGTTGGGTTTCTTTTTGCTACGTCCAGTCTGCTGTTCGGTATCTGGGTGGCTTCCATTCCCGGTATAAAAGTGAGACTGGGATTTTCAGACGGAAGCCTGGGATTATCTTTACTGCTATCTCCGTTAGGAGCCATCACCGGCATGCTTTTATCAACGAGAGTATTTAGTAAAGTTCCGGTTGGAAAATGGATGTTCGCTGGGTATGCCATTATATGCTTTATCATGGTATTACAGATCAATTCGGTGAACCGGGTAATGTTCTGGACCTGCTTATTTTGTTTCGGAGGCTTTAGTTTTTTAAATGGAGTATCGGCCAACGCCACAGTAAACCTGATGGAAAAAAAATATAACAGGCTTTTTATGGCTACTTGCCACGGCATGTATAGTATGGGTGGTGCTGTAAGTGCCGGGATTGCTGCACTATTATTCCTAATGCATATCTCATCAGGATTGCAAATAGTGATGGTAGCTTTTATAATACTATTAGTCCTTCTTTCCTATAAAAAATATTTATTAGCTAACCAGGATATTATTCATTCCCGGTCTGCCTTCAAGTTACCATCCATTTCCATTCTTGGAATTTCATTTATATGCATGGTAAGTTTTATGGGAGAAGGATGCGTAGCTGATTGGAGTGCAATCTATTTTAAAGAAATTTTATTTGCACCAAAAGCACTGATAAGCCTAGGCTATGCAGGTTTCTCTGTTGCTATGACTATTGGCAGATTAAATGGTGATACACTGATATCAAGACTGGGAAGCAAAAATATAGTAGTTTCAGGTGCATTATTAGCTGCTACCGGTTTCTTAATAGTAGTAACAGCGCCTGCAGTAATTATGGCTATAGCCGGATATATAATGATTGGCCTGGGCTCCTGTTGTATTGTCCCCGTTTTATTCAGAACATCTGCGAATATCCCAGGTGTAAGTACAGTAGAAGGATATGCGATGGTAACTACCGGAGGGCTGATCGGGTTTCTTACAGGGCCATCAGTAATCGGATTCATATCAGAGAAAGCCAATCTTTCAAAAGGATTATCTCTCCTGATCATTATGGATCTATTGGCGGCTTATGTAGCGTGGAGAAATCCATATATTGTTAACATAACGAAATCAACAAAGGTTTCTATTCCTTATGATGAACAAATTTATTGAAGCCTTCTGCCAAAATTATTATCAAACATGCAAAAGTGCAACGAAGCAAAGATTAGAAATGAGGCAATACAGAGTCCGCATGAAAAATTAAATGAGGCCCATTACAAAAAACGAGGCCCCACCTAAAGCAATTGCCATCCCTGAATACCATAAAAATCTTTTTCGGGTTATGATTGATATGGCAGAGATAGCTACAGCAATCTGCAACAAAGTAACGCTCCTGGAAAAAGTTACGTGCTTTGCCAGGTGTGCTTCCGATGATTGTTCATCCTCTTCAGCTAATTTTTTTACAGACTCCTGCTCTTTGATAGTCGCTTCCGGGGATTTAACCACAGAAGAAGCAGGAAGCAACATCCTGATCTCCGCCTTAATTCCTTTGGCCTGGTAAAAGGCCCATTGGTCTGATGCCCTTATTTGCATGATCAATGCCTCGTTTGACTGATGGCCGGAATACATGCTACCCAATGCCGCCAGGACAGCCATCAGCGCAGTAGAAATGGCTACAAATAGGATCCACTTATTTTCTTTTTTCTCCAAAAGCTCCCCAGCTTTTTCATTTATTTCGTCATGAAGATGTTCCGTTGGTACTTCCATTTCCTCCATACTATCTATTTTATAACAGTTAATAAAATTGTTCCATGTTCACGAAATTATGAATATCTAATCCTTAAGGATAGACCATAGTTTCTTGGACAAATTTAATTCTAAATAAGATTGATTCTGAAAGAATAAATAAATTACACTATTCATATTTTTACCTGCAAATCATTGCGGGTAAACGAATACCTGTTAATTTCACGCAATCTGATTTTGAACTTCACGCGATATTAATTCATATGACTGCTGAGCAAAAACCTGCTTTATGGCTTCTCTCAATTGCATTCTTTTGTACCTATATTTTGTGGGGTACCACCTATATTGCTATTGTTATAGGGCTTAAAACGTTTCCACCTTTTATTATGGCCACCGTACGATTTAGCTTTGCGGCTATTGTGTTGTTTTTGATATGTGCCTCGCTCGGCGAAAACTTATGGATGCCCGGTATTTATAAGAATTTGCTATTAGGTATTGTGATTATTACCGGGGGACAAGGATTGCTTTTCTGGTCAGAGCAATATATTTCATCAGGTTATGCGGCGATACTGGTTTCTACATTACCCTTTTGGTATGTGCTGATCGATAAGAAAAACTGGGGAATTTATTTTAATAATAAATTAATACTCACCGGGCTTATCCTCGGATTCCTGGGAATTTTCCTGTTGTTTAAGAGAAATATTGGCGGCTCTGTGCATAATAGTTTAGCGGAGATTCTTGGCATGGTTGCCGTTTTGGGAGCATGTATTTGCTGGGCTGCCGGAACCCTTTATTATAAAAATAACTCCAATAATAGTTCATTGTTTCTAAACCTGGCCTGGCAGTTAGTAGGTGGTTTTTTATCCAGTTTATTAATTAGTCTATTAAGTGGAGAATTCAGGGGATTTTCTTTTGGCTCAGTAAGTCTCGATTCCTGGCTGGCGACTTTGTATTTAGCAATTGTTGGTTCGTTGCTGGCTTTTATAGCCTTTAACTGGTTGCTGACTGTAAAGCCCGCGGCTATTGTGGGGACCTATGCTTATATAAACCCGGTGATAGCGGTTCTTCTCGGGTGGGTGATCGCAAATGAAACGATCACCGTTACTCAGATAGCAGGAATGTTTATCATTTTATTCTCTGCTTTTCTTGTCAACAGTCCCAAATACCTTTCGCTTTTAAGAAAATCTGCCGGCAAATAAATAACCCGAAACATTTCAGTTTCGGGTTATAGATTTACTTCAGGAGAACGACTATCGCCGGGAGTTACCAGCTATTCCTTTCTCGCATGACGATCAAATTGTAATAGTAGATCAGCCTTCCCGTCTTTATTAATACGCCAGGTTTCCATTACGGCTGATGTATCCTTTGTACCATCTGCTTTTGTATCATATTCGGTTGCCCAAACTAGCACCCAGTTATCCTTCCTATCTGTGCTGTAGGTGGGAATCACTGCATTAATAGAATCTATTACTGAAGAATAACCTGCCCTGCCTCTTTTCCAGTTTGCTATCAGGCTGTCTGCACCCCGAATCATTTTATTATTGCTTTGATATGCCACGATAGTATCGGCCACCCAGTTTTTCATATTGTCCAGCTTATTATCCTGCCAGTCCTTCCAGCTTCCCTGTACAATCATTGCTGCATAAGCAGGATTTCCCATTTCAAAGGAAGAAGAATAAGTAGGTTGTATAGAAAGTGGCACTGCAGTTGCAGTTTCAGTGTTTGCAGCGGTTTCACTTTTTTGATTACATGAAATAGCAGCAATAGTAATGGTGAGTAATAACACAGTTTTTTTCATCATGAAGATTTTTTTTAAGGTTAAAGAAAACGAAGTAAGAGGCGGTCAGTAATTAGTAGGGAAGGAATTGTTTTCAATTTAAGACAATTAATCAAAACAAAAAAAGAAACTTTTATAATGACGACCAATAGGACTGATTTTAAACTAAAATTTATTATATTAACAAAATTTAATTATTTCAGTTACACGTACCCTAATACCTTTGGGCATATTTTTATTTATCTACTCATATAAAAAAATATCTTTATGAAAAATTTTTCCCTATTGCTGATAGGATTGCCTTTCCTGCTTTTTTCCTGCGTAAGCAGTAAAAAATTTAAAGCCACAAAAGCCGATTATGACCAGTTGCAGGTAAAATACAAAACTGATCTTGGCAATTGCAATAATGCAAAAGATGAATTGTCGCGGCAAAATGCAGCGCTCGAATCAGATAACAGCGGCTTGAAAAAGCGTATCTCCGACCAGGATCAACAGATAGATTACTTGAAGGCAAATAACACTGCCGTGCTAACTCAACTTCAAAATTTGTCCGTACTATCTTCCTCCCAGGCCGAGAGCATAAAAAAATCATTGGATAATATTGGAGCCAAAGATGCATACATTCAAAACCTGCAGGCATCAATAGCGCAAAAGGATTCTATGAATATGGTTCTGGTAATGAACCTGAAAGGTGCTATTGGAGATCTAAATGATAAGGATATTAATATTAAAGTGGACAAAGGAGTGGTTTATATTGATATTTCCGATAAGCTGCTTTTCACAAGCGGGAAGTATGCAGTAACTCAACAGGCAAAAGTTGTGTTGGGTAAAGTAGCCAAGGTATTAAAGAGCCAGCCTGATATTCAATTTATGGTGGAAGGACATACCGATAATGTTCCCTACAGGGATGGCGTGTTGCTCGATAACTGGGATCTCAGTGTGAAAAGGGCTACCTCTGTAGTGCGTATTCTTCAAAACCAATACGGCCTTGATCCGGCAAAAATAGTTGCTGCAGGCCGCAGCGAATATGATCCCGTTATAGACAACAGCACGGCAGAATACCGGGCGCTAAACCGCAGGACCAGGATAGTTATCCTCCCGCAGCTTGACCAGTTCTTTAAATTACTTGAACCGAAAAAATAGGGTAAAAAAACCATTAAAAAAGATAGGCCTTCCCTGATCAGGAGGGCTTTTTTTGATTACCTTGTGTAAGAGTCGGTATAAATTACCGGCATATTAATCAAATTTAAAAAATTCAATTATGTCAGACATTAAAGACACACTCAGCGAAAAAGCAGGAGAATTTAAGACCCAGGCTTCCGAAAAACTGGACCAGCTTAAAGAACAGGCAGGCACGCTTGGGGAAGGGATTAAAGAGAAGGCCGGTGAAGTTATGGACAAGTTAAAATCAGGTGACGTCCAGGATGAACTGGGCCACCTTAAAGATGAAGCAAGCGAAAAGATCAGCGATCTGGCCGGTAAAGCCAAAGGCTTCTGGAATAAAATAACCGGAAGTGGAGACGAAAAAGCCTGATTGAGGAGAAGTTATTTTAGCAATTGAATGATTGAATATTGAACCTGCCTTTTAAAAAACCAAGGCAGGTTTTTTTATTTTTCTTTTGCAGTATTTTGGTAGTTAAGGAAAAATAATTCCTGATCTTTTGATTTTTTAGAAAGTGTTTCCAGCGCATATTCTAAATCGCCGGTATCAGTTAATAATATAGACTTCGATTGCTTTACTGAATCCAACTGCCGCTTTGCATATAAGATACAATTTTTTAGCTTTTTAAATAATTCCTGCACCTCCATATTACTTCTTGAAGGCTTAAACTGGTTGTTACGGTAGGTAAGAAAATCATTGAATAAGGAAATGGCAGCATTGTAATCAGCAACTGCGCCATTATAATTTACAGAATCTTTATCCTGGTTTAAAATTTCAATTTCCATTTTTAATTGGCTCTGCTTGGTATTGACCATCGAATTACCGGTTCCGTTATTTTCTATCCTTATTTCTGTAGAAAGGTATTGGTTAAGTGGATCCAGCTTTTCGTAAGAGCTCAGCGAGTCATTATAATTAAAATATTTCTTATTGCTACCCGGTGTCATTCTTCCATTATTAAAATCATCATAAGAAAGTGGATAATCAAGCAACTGGAACATGGGGTCAAAAGGCATGTGCATTTGAATAAAAACTGAGGGTGATAACCGGAAATAATTTGTAGCGACAGAACCGGCATCCCATGTTGGATCATATAATGACCATTTTCTATCAACAAACACGGTGCACCAGGCATGGGCAGTCCTGTCTATAGAACCATTTTGTCTCGTATATCCTCCTATGACAAAGGACTTAAGGCCACTTTTGTTGCAAATATCTGTGAAGAGGGAGGCGAAGTGTTCACAAACTCCTTTTCTCTTTTCCAGAGTGGCGTTAACCAATTTATCCCGATCCTCATTCAGAATAATCCGCTCCGGCCTTGTGTTATCATACCTGATATGTGTTATTACCCAAACATAAATGGAGCGCACTTTTTGAAGATCATCCCGGGAATATTCATTGATATAGGAAGCAATATCTGATGTAGAATGAGTTTGGGAATCAGGTATGCTGATAACATTCCTTCCAGATTCTGTAAAATCTTCAGAATCCTGTGCCGTCATGGTTAGAGTGAGACTCAAGAGACAACAGGAAAATACCAGTGTTTTCATATTCTAAAGTTAGAATATGATTTTGAAAAGAATTTATTAAAGTGTAAAGGCCTTGTTTAATATTTGTTTGCCATATCCTAACTATTCGCCTCTTATTTTCCACATCATGCACAAAAAAGGTGATGATCTCTTAAATCATCACCTTACAATCCTAAAATAGGACCCCTTAACTGATCTTTATTTCATGATGACTGGATTCCTTACCTGGTATCACGGACAGGTTTACCTGCAATACTCCATCCACATATTTCGCAGATATATTTTGCGAATCAATGGATTCATCAAGGGCAAAGGTTCTCAGAAAACCTCCGCGGCTGTATTCCCGCCTGGTCCATTCCTGTTTTGGAAACCCTTCTGGTGGTGTATAGGAAATATTTAATTCATTCCCTTTTACTTCCAGTTTAAAATGTTCCCGGATGCGCCCGGGTGCAAATACCAGCATTTCAAAGCTGTTTTCTGTTTTGTAAATGTTCACAGCGGCTCTTTGCATGGATCGGATGGACAGGTGCTGGCTCCTGCCTCCGTAATTGCCTTTTGCGGCACACGACTGATTGTAGTTCATGTTTTATTTTTTTAGTGAGAAAATTATGTACTTAAAGGAAGACGGATGAGAAAGCAAAATATTTTAAAAACAATTAATACTCTCTATAAAAGCCTGTACTTCTTATATTCTTCCTGAAACCAAAGCAGAAATCTGATAACTGAAACCCCATGCCTCCCGCCATTCTCCCTTTTTCTTCTGATCTTTAAAACATAATCAATTCAAATCCGTCCTCCTTAAACATGGGGGATGCATTGAACATATCGGCTACAATGGCAGCAGAGCGGACAAATATCATTACACAAACAATTAAAGCCTATAGCAGGCGCCTGCTTGGTTTTATAAAGCAGCGTGTATCCGGAAATGAGGATGCTGAAGATATTTTGCAGGATGTTTTTTACCAGTTTGCCGGAAACACAGAACCCATAGAACAGGTAGGAAGCTGGTTGTTTGCGGTAGCACGAAATAAGATTACAGATAAATACCGGAAGCAGAAATTACCATTGGCTGATGACGTGTTTGGTATTGTTGAGTCGGACGAAGAAAATTTCGATTGGAGGGAAATGCTGCTGGCTTCTGATGCAAACCCTGAAACGGAATACCTGCGCAATTTATTCTGGGAAGAATTGAAGACAGCTCTTGAGGAATTGCCGGAGGAGCAAAAAGCAGTATTTATTCAAAATGAAATCGAGGGCGTAGCCTTTAAGGATATTGCTGAAAAAACCGGATTGAGTGTGGCTACCCTCATCAGCCGCAAGCGATATGCTGTATTGCATTTGAGAGAACGGTTACAGGTTTTGAAAGATGAATTATTGAATTATTAAATCAGTATTAAAAATTAAATAAAATGAAAAAGAATTGGTTAAGAAAAGGCTTAATGTTCTTCGCATTTTTTATTGCTGTCGTATTATTATTCGGAGCAATAGTGATGGGATTATGGAATGCTTTATTGCCCGCAATCTTAGGGGTAAAAACAATCAGTTTCATCCAGGCGCTGGGCATACTCTTGTTGAGTAAAATATTATTCGGAGGTTTTGGCCGCATAGGAGGATGGCATGGCGGACGAGGAAGATGGAGAAATAAAATGCAGGAAAAATGGGGTAATATGACCCAGGAAGAAAAAGAAAAATTCAGGAACGAATGGAAGAACCGTTGCGGAGGACGCGGATGGAAAATGGAAATGGAAAATTCGCCCCAGCCAGCGGCAGAGTGAGTATGGAATTGAAGTATCCGTAAAAATTTCGGAAATTGAATAATAAAGAATCCCTGCGATGCGGGGATTTTTTATTGAAAAAGTTTAAGATCAATCAATCTTTTTACCTTCATCTTCTAAAAATAAATTTTAGAAAATGAGAAAAATATTGATGCTGGTTTTTGTTTTTTTACAGTTTGCCTTAAATGGCCAAAAATTACCTGATAATTTTACGCATTTACATAAATGATTTTCAGCAAAAGGCTTATTTACTTAAGACGGTATTTCTTATTAACCTTTGGGTTGTCAAAATAATCTTCAAGATCCTTGCTATCGCTACTGTCTTCTACTACTGGTACATCAATAAGCTGAAGTTCTACCTGGTTCAGTTCATCTTGTATTTTTTGGGTTTTTCTGATAATTTCCGGATCTTTTTCGCTAACAAGTGCATTGTCGCTAAGCAAATATTCCAACCTTTTGATATCACTTCTAATCAGTGAAGCTGAATTCTGAACATCAGCTTTCGCAGGAGCTACCGCTTCTTTCACTGGTACCAGTGCCACACCCACGCTCGGTAAGATCGTACCAGTGGTTTTAGCGCCACTACTTTGCATTGATGAAAAAATCGTTCCCCCCAATGCTGTGGATGCAGAAGTGAGATCAAATGTAGTACGCGAATTTTTTGTATGACGAATCTTCTCATCCAATATTCTGAAAGTTCTTTTCAACTGGATGATATACTCCCCGGTTTCCTTGTAAATTTTATTATATTGTTTCACGCGGAGTGGAAAGTTGATTGACTGCTTAACGAGCACCCTTAATTCAGTGGTATCATGGTTTGACCATTTGTCAACACCAATAAATTTGATATTAACCGGCTTCAGTCTTTCAATATCGTCAGCTTTAATAAAATCGTAAGGAGCCACCCACGTGAAGGTATCGCCACAATGAGCAATAGTGGTTAATGAGTTGATCGGGTAATTGCAATAATAATTTATGGATTCTATCGGGAAACTTCCTTCTTCACATTGAAGTCTAAAGTTAAGTGTGTCGCCTTCCCCGATCGCCACATCATTTCCAATAGTTGGTTTTATTTTAGAAGGAATAATCTCTGTATTATAAAAAATCAAAGTAAAAGCGGTATCAATCCTGTCTTCAGGATGATCGAGGTTTTGAATACCTAACTGAACAATATATTTAAAATCATATTTTAGTTTACCGCTCATGAAATAAGATTTATCAGCCTTGAAGTGTAATTCTCCATTGTCTTTATTGATTTTTAAGCCGACTGGAGAATTTCTGAGATACCAGTAATACAGATGAGAGTCCTTATTGCTTTCAAACTGGTAATCGAGCGTGGAATCCACATGAATGGTAAAAAAGGGACTGAAGTTTTTGATACGTAAAACGGAATCTTCTCTATGAATAATAAGGCTGCTGTCTTTTATTAATGGAAGTCCTAAAGAGTCCGGGTTAACCTGGCAATGAGCAAAAACCGGAAAAATAAATAATAGCGGAATGCAGCAATTCTTTATGCATTTTTTAAAAGCACCCTGCTTAACCATGGTCGCAAAAATATGACAACTATGATGGAAATTTTTAAGAAACTACAGGGAATTGTATTTTTAAAATAATTATAACATTATTAATTTTTCCCTTCATAATAATTACATTGTTGCAATGACCCAAGCCTGAAGCGTAGCGGTATTTTGGTAGCTTTCTCAACTTTCAGCTCTTGCTTGCAAAAAAAACCATAATTCTTGACAGAATAGTTATCCATAAGAATTTGTTTTGGGTTAGCTTCATCAGAATAGGATAATTTCCGGGAAATAAAATGAAAGGATGTATCAGATGAAAATAATTTAGCGTTAATAGTATATGCGGCGCCAAAATGCAGGGAGGAAAGGGAAGATTGTGCGTATAAAAAAGGTGAGGAAAAAATGAAAATTATTGTTGCCCCACAAATTTTATTCCAATATTTCATATCCTGTTCTTATGTGTGTAAATTTACAACCTAAATAGCCAAAAAAGCTAATGTCTTTAAGCCAGCGGTTACAGCAGAAGCTGTTACAAAAATTATCTCCCCAGCAAATTCAGCTAATGAAATTGCTGCAGGTTCCTACGGCCCACTTGGAAGAAAGAATTAAGGAGGAAATGGAAGAAAATCCTGCCCTTGAAACAGGTGAAGATGGTCATGATGAAAATTTGGAATCCCAGCAAGATGAAATTGAGACCAGTGAAGATGATTTTGAGTTGGATGGCAGTGAAAATGAATACGATCATATTGACCTGAGTGAATATGTAAATGATGGGGATGACGAGGTAGGTGATTATCGGTTGCGGGATGATAATTACGGGGATTCTAATGAAGTAAAGGCCGTACCGCAAAAAGTGGAAACGTCTTTTTATGATATGATGAAAACTCAACTATTAATGTTGAGACTTGATGCCAAAGAGGTAAAAATAGCTGAACAAATTATTGGCAGCATCGATAATGACGGATACCTGCGCAGGGAGATATCAGCTATAGTTGATGATCTTGCTTTTAGGCAAAATATCCGTGCAACCGAGGAAGAAGTGGAAAAGATTATTGCGCTTATACAGCAGTTTGATCCGCCCGGAGTAGCTGCGAGGAACCTGCGCGAATGTTTGCTTTTACAATTAGAGAGAAAGAAAAAGGAAGGAAAAGATGTTCAAATCGCAATTGAAATTATAGAACATTACTTCGATGAATTTACTAAAAAACATTACGAAAAAATTCAGCGGGGGTTAAACCTGAATGAAGAAGGAATCAAAGAAGTGATCAATCAAATCATAAAACTGAATCCAAAGCCGGGAGGACTTTCGGAAGAAAGTAATAAACTGCAGAGTTATGTAATTCCGGACTTCTTCGTAATAAATAATAATGGTAAACTCGAGGTGACGCTTAACTCAAAAAATGCTCCGGATCTCCGCATCAGCGATGGATACAGGGATATGCTCAGGGACTATGATAAAGGTTCAAAAAAAGATAAGCGCCAGAAGGAAGCTGTTCTTTTTATCAAGCAAAAAATAGATTCCGCGAAATGGTTTATCGATGCTATAAAGCAACGCCAGCATACGCTTTTGAGCACCATGCACACAATTGTACAATATCAAAAAGAATTTTTTTTAACGGGTGATGAAACGAATTTGCGACCAATGATCCTTAAGGATATTGCAGAACAAACAGGGCTGGATATTTCTACAGTGAGCCGTGTGGCAAACAGTAAGTTTGTTCAAACAGAATTTGGTACATACCGCTTAAAATTTTTCTTCAGCGAAAGCCTGGTAACTGACAGTGGCGAAGAAGTGAGCACCCGTGAAGTGAAAAAAATATTGAATAATATTATTGACGAAGAGAGCAAGCAGCGCCCGCTTAGTGATGAAAAATTAACCGAAATGTTGCAGGAAAAGAGTTATAACATCGCCCGGCGCACCGTCGCCAAGTATCGTGAACAGCTTAATATACCCGTAGCGAGATTAAGAAAGGAACTATGATGGAAAAGAATTTGATAAGAGAACCACAAAAATATACCGGGCCCCAGAACGGTTATCCACTTGCGCTTCGAATAACGGCCCAGCTGTTTTCCATTATTTTTCACCCGCTTTTTATTCCGGTAATTGCTACCTGGTACCTGGCTTTTATTCATCAAAGCTATTTCACTGGTATAGCACCCCACGATAAATTATTAATTACTATAAGAGTTGCCCTTAATACTATAATTTTTCCCGGCGCAACAGTAATATTATTAAAGGCCCTAGGATTTATTCAAAGTATATTTTTAAAGACCCAAAGAGAAAGGATCATTCCTTATGTAGCTTCCAACATCTTTTATTTCTGGATGTACCTAGTTTTCCGGAGCCAGCCGCAGGTGCCCTTAATTCTCACCTCTTTTATTTTCGGAGTTTTCCTCTCCTCTTCGGTTGGATTATTTGCCAACAGTTATTTTAAAATCTCTATGCATGCTTTGGGCTTAGGAACTTTATCCGGGTTATTACTTTTGATCATTTTCACCGGACCACCTTACAGCGTTTTTCCTGGCGCCATGTGTGTATTTTTAATCACAGGAATCGTAACTACTTCTCGTATGATTGTGAGTGACCATCAGCCTTTTGATATCTATTCAGGCATATTTTTCGGGATAGTTTGCCAGGCGATAGCGGCGTTGTTTGTTGGTATCTCCTGAAGCGCGTTTCCCGGAAAAAATGATACCCAAATTCTCCTGGAGAAAAAAAATCATAAACTATAAAATTGTATCCGCCAATGCATTCATGGAAGCATTGAAATCAAATTTAATATCACGTTTATAGCCACATTTTTTTTATACCTTTAGAGAAATAAAAGCTACGTTATGTCCTGTGCATTTAATTTAGCGTTACCGGTGGCTATTGGCTGCGATCACGCAGGTTTCGAATACAAAGAAGATATCATTTCATTCCTTGATGGCAAAAGTGTTACATGGAAAGATTTCGGAACTTTCTCAACTGATTCTGTCGATTATCCTGATTTTGCTCATCCCGTTTCGAATTCCGTTGAAAGCGGCGAAGCCAGTTTCGGAATATTGATTTGTGGGAGTGCTAACGGTGTAGCCATAACCGCAAATAAACACCAGGGAATCCGTGCTGCTGTGTGCTGGGGTGAAGAAATTGCAGAGCTTGCCCGAAAACATAATAATGCCAATGTCATTTGTATTCCCGGCCGCTTTGTTCGGGAAGGCCTTGTGGAAAGAATGATTGAAATATTCATGCACACGAATTTTGAAGGAGGTCGTCATAAAAAACGTGTTGATAAAATAGCCATGGCAGCGAAACAGCCGGCTTAAGATAATCCATTGCATTATTGCTGCATTGTCGTTCACAGATATTTGTATTCTCTTGCGAAATAACCGGGATGAAAACTATTTCTCTTTTTTTTCTGATTCTTCTATTCTTTTCAATCCCATCTTTTTCTCAGAAAGATTCAGCGTGGCGATTTGCCGAATCAATTACCAGGTCCGGACTCAAAAGCCAATTAAGCATAATTGCCTCGGCACAAATGGAAGGCAGGGAAACCGGCACTGAAGGGCAAAGAAAAGCAGCTGCATATATTGAAGGCCAGTTTACAAATATTGGGCTTATCGCTCCACACGCATTAAATGGTTACCTCCAAACCTATCCTTTGACTAGGGATACATTAATTCCCAGGATTTATAGGATTGGAAAGAATAAATATACTTATGGAAAGGACTATATAGTGACGCCAGGCACAGAAGAAAACAATGAATTCAATGGAACAGATTTTATTTTCGCAGGGTATGGAATTGTAGACCTTAATTATGATGATTATGCCGGGAAAAACGTAAAAGGAAAAGTGGTGGTTATTTTTTCAGGTGAACCGAAAAATGGTGATACGTTTTTAATCAGCGGAACTTCCAAGCCTTCAGCGTGGGGATATAGTATATCGAGGAAGGCAATTGTGGCCACGCAAAATGGAGCAATCGCAGTATTATTGATAAACCCCCTTTTCCAGGAATTGCCTGCAGCCTTAGTAAATAATTCAATGAAATCTACGGTTTCCTTTCCAAGGGAAATAAAGACAAATAATGAAAAGGTACCGGTAATTACTATTGCTCCATTAGTATTTTCAAATATTTTTGGTGAAAAGAAATCAGGAGAATTAATTGCCCTGGCAAAAGCAAGGGCATCTTTAAAAGATATCAAACTGGGACGTAAGGAAAAAACTAAATTAGTTTATAAAAGGATTAAAAAGGAAGCTTCATCAACCAATGTAATAGGATATATTGAAGGAAGTGATTTAAGGAAAGAATATGTATTTCTTACGGCCCATTATGATCATTTAGGTAAAAAGGGGAATGATATTTACTATGGTGCTGATGACGATGGTAGCGGAACAGCGAGTGTAATAGCTATGGCTACCGCATTTGCCAAAGCCAAAACAGCCGGATACGGGCCCAGAAGAACGGTAGTATTTATGACCGTTAGTGGCGAGGAAGAAGGGCTTTGGGGGTCTGAGTATTATTCCGATTATCCCGTATTCCCTCTGGATAGCACAACAGTGGACCTAAATACTGATATGATTGGAAGAGTGGACCCGGGAAGAAATTATGGGGATAGTATGAATTATGTATATGTAATTGGTAATGATAAACTGAGTACGGACTTAAACCCTATTGCCACTTCCATTAATAAGAAATATACCAACCTGGAACTGGATAATAAATTTAATGCGCCTGGTGATCCGGACAGAATTTACTACCGGAGCGATCATTACAATTTTGCTAAAAAAGGTGTTCCTATTATTTTCTTCTTCGACGGCATCCACAAAGACTACCACAAACCTACCGATACAGTTGATAAAATTAATTTTGACCTAATGGAGAAACGTGCCCGGTATATTTTTCTTATAGCCTGGGATATAACTAACAGGGATAATATGATTAAGAGAGATTTGGTTTTGCCGGAAATTGATAAATAAATTTTGTTTCAAAAAAAAGGTATATTTAATTTTAATACAGATTCTTTTTTATTTATTCTGAATAAACCTATACCTCTCACCTTACTTCTTCTTTGCAAAACTTTTGTTTAGCAAATTGATTTTGTATATCCCGGCTATTTCTTCAATATCTTATTAGAAAATAACTGCTGCTTAATATTGCATCTTCATGACAGAAAAGACAGAGAGAATAGACGAAACTCAAATTCCCCTGAAAAGGGTATTGGGTTTGTTTACAGCTATTCTTTTGGTAGCGGGGAATATGATTGGAACAGGAGTATTTAAGAAAATTGTTCCCATGGCTGCAACAGGCCTAAATGAGCAATACATTTTATTAGCCTGGATAGTGGCAGGTTGCATAACAATCTTTGGCGCATTTTCTATAGCAGGTTTGGCACAACTAACAACAGCCTCAGGCGGAGCATACGAATACCTGCGTATTTGCTATGGCAATTTTATTGCGTACCTGTTAGGCTGGACCATTTTCGTGATTGTCGGCAGCGGATCGATAGCGGCTGTAGGTTTCATATTTTCCCAATCCGTAAATTCCCTTGTTACCATCCCTGATCCACTACACCAATGGAGTGATCTTGCAGTCGCACATGACATTTATCCCTTTGCTTATTCAGGTGTAAAAATTTTTAGTGTAATAACCATTGCCTTATTGACATGGACTAATTTCCGTGGAGTTAGAAAAAGTACCATAATGAATAATATCATTACGTCTGCCAAAATACTGGGAATTTTATTTTTGATTCTGGGAGGACTTATTTCCATCAATCCATCCTTTCATCAATCTCCCGCCAATATCCATATTCAAAATATACAGGGTGTCTCATTTATAAGTATTTTTTTTGGAGCCATGCTAAGCGCCTTCTGGGCTTATGATGGGTTTGTAAATGCGGCAGCTGTAACCGGCGAAATAAAAAATCCGAAACGAAACCTGCCCATTGCCATCATAACAGGCGTTGGCTTCGTAATGGTTTTATATGTGCTGGTGAATTATTCATTCATGAAACTGGTACCCCTAAACCAACTGGCTGCTTTAGGCGAAAATAAAATTGCCGCCACTGAAATTGCCAGAATCATTCTCGGCAGTAAAGGAAGTATATTCATTTCATTGCTGATCATGGTTAGCACTTTTGGAACCCTCAATGTATTGATCCTGGTTTATTCCCGTTTGTATTACCGCATGGCTCAGGAAAATGTATTTTTTGCCAGCGCTGCAAAAGTTCATCCTGTTTACAGAACTCCTCATTATGCGTTGTTGTATTCCATGATATGGAGTTGCATACTCGTTATTTCGGGCACATACGATATACTCACCAATATATCTGTCTTTAATGCATTTGCATTTTATACATTGCTGGCCTTTGGACTTATAAAAGCAAAAAGAAAGAAAATACTTACCGGGAAAATTCCGGGATATCCGGTTGCGCCGATACTTTTTATTTTGCTCACGTTGGTATTCCTTGTAAATACACTTATTACCAATCCTAAACAAAGTATTACCGGCATCGTACTAACCTTGATCGGTATTCCATTTTATTATTTATTCAGAAATAGAAATTCAAAAATTAAACTGGTGGAATTTTAATAATGACAGATTATGGATAATGAAAATATGGCCCTGGTTGATCAATCAAAAATTCCATTGAGGAGAGTACTTGGACTTACGTCTGGTATTTTAATAGTCACTGGTAGTATCATCGGTTCCGGCGTATTCAAAAAAATTGCACCGATGTCGGCAGTTTTAATGAATAGGGAATATATCCTGCTTGCGTGGGCATTGGCTGGTATTGTTTCAATATTCGGGGCATTCACAATGGCGGGTATGGCTACCATGACGAGTGATAGCGGGGGCATTTATGAATATCTTCGGATAAGTTTCGGTAATTTCTTTTCTTTCCTTTTTGGATGGGCGTCCTTTCTTGTGATTGGGAGTGGCGGCAATGCAGCACTGGCATTTATTTTTTCGCAATCAGTTAACTCCATTGTTCCATTGCACGATCCACTTCATAATTGGCAACATATTTCTATTGGTAATTACTTGTTTCCTTTTGAAAGTTCGGGTATAAAAATTATGGCCATGGGAGCAATTGTTCTGTTAACATGGATAAACATTTTAGGAGCAAAAAAAGGAGGCTACCTGAACAATATTGTTACGGCAACAAAAATTCTGGGAATATTATTGTTGATCATCATGGGATTAACCTATCATGGCATTCCCCCACATGAGAATATTCATCATGAGATTTATCTGGTTAACAATAATCTTTTTAGTGCTGTTATTGTTGCCATGCTGAGCGCTTTCTGGGCTTATGATGGCTGGTATTGCATTGGTTTTGTTTCAGGTGAAATAAAAAATCCGAAAAGGAATATTCCTATTGCTATAATATGTGGTATAGGTTTAACCATGATAATATATCTTTTATTGAATGATGCTTTTATGCATGTAATGCCGGTAACGGCTTTGTCAGCAATTGACCAAAATGATATTGCTGCGCTGGATGTAGCGAGAATCCTTTCAGGGAATATCGGGGCTTTATTTATTTCAATTCTTATTTCCATTAGTACTTTCGGAGCGCTTAATATGTTTATTTTTTCATATCCAAGATTATATTACCGGATGGCACAGGAAAGGTTCTTTCCTATAAAAGCTTCTTATGTTCATCCCAGGTATAAAACTCCTTATGTTGCGCTTATTTACTCAGGGATATGGAGTAGTGTAATGGTAGTTTCGGGGACCTTCGATATTCTTACCAATATGCTGATCCTGGTAGAATTTCTCTTCTTTGCCTTATTGGGGTGGGGATTAATCAAAATGAAAAGGCAAGGAAAAATTACTGCAAAATTAATCGCATATCCGTTGTCCCCGGTTATTCTCATTGTTTTTTCCCTTGGATTAATCATAAATACCTGCATTGAATTACCAGTACAGTCCATCGCAGGTATATTGTTAACCTTAACTGGTGTTCCCGTTTATTATTATTATAAGAAAAAGAATAACAAACCGGGTTTGGTTCAAAATGAATCTGAAGCCTACCATGATTTAGGTCTATAACACTAATGTATAGCCGAACAATAATGTGAACCAATTTAAATTGTGAAAGTCTATCCCACAAAGCCAAAAAGATCACAAAGGATTTTCTTATTGAACTTAGGGGGAAATATTACTTTAAATAAATCACCTTGAAACTGCAGGTATCACCGGCAAACTTTCATTACCCGTATCATTTACTGATTGCACGGCGAAGAAATAATTATCTTTGGAATAGGGAAGTGTCATTTTTGTATCGGTAGTAAAAATCTTCTTTTCCCAAACGGGGCTGGTGGTTTCTCTAACTAATACATAATAGCCCTTCACCTTACCGGTTTTAGGGGGAAGCCAGCTAAGAGAATTTGTGTTTGACAATCTTACAATTTCGATTTTTACTTCTTCAGGTACAGACGGCGCTTTCGCAAGATTAGCAAGGTTTGCTAAATTCAATGCAGTATTTTTCCGCAGGTACTCATAGTCGATATGCTCCGGAAGGTCACCATACTTAATACCATTTTCCATCCGAACATTTTGGTGCTGCCGAGTATAATTCTCGTTCATTTCTGTAATTCTTACGGCTGTAAACCCGTTTTCCAAATAAGGTAAATGATCTCCTCCCCTTAAAAAACGGTCAGTACGGTAGATCATTACTACTTCCAGATGATCCACATAGCGCTCCCCGATTTCTTTTACATATCGTGCCAGTTGTCTTGATTTGCTGTCGTTTTCCAATCCCAACGCCATGATTCGTTTTATCTCTTTATCAGTTTCATAATGGGGAATACCTTCACTAAAAACACGCACTTTAGTGTTATTAATAATATCCGTTTCATTACTATTATTGCTTCCCATAATATCATTATTCAAAACGGCTTCTATAGGCCAGTTTTCTTTTTTTGCTTTTTCTGCCATGTAGGTAGAACCAAACAATCCCTGTTCTTCGCCGCTAACTGCAACAAAAATGATTGTTGCCGGAAAGGAATGTTTACTCATAATTCTTGCACATTCCAATACTGCGGAAGTGCCGCTTCCGTCATCATCAGCGCCAGGTGCATCACCGGTACTATCCATTACGTTAGTACGCATATTATCAAGGTGGCCGCTGATAATAAAAATCCTTTTTTCATTTGGATCAGTTCCTCTTAAAGTCGCCATAACATTTCCTAAAATAATTGGCCTGTCTATTCTTTTTCCATTTGGGAAAATAGTGGTAGTGTCAATATAAGCAGATAATCTGCCGGAAGCAATTTTTCCAAATTCATTAAATGTTTTCAACACCCAGTTTCTTGCAGCTCCAATTCCTCTATCCGGATTTGATTGTGTGCTAAGCGTACTCCGGGTTCCAAAAGCAACCATGGTATTTATGTATAACTGAAGTGAATCTTTTGAAATTTCATTCATCATTTGTGAAATTTCGGGGTCACGATTGATGATGGTTTGCGAAAAAGTATTTTTGGCAAATAGTAAGGTAAATAGAAGACATATTTTTTTCATTAAATAAATATACGATAATAAATATTTCAAAAAGTATGTAGAATCGCAGGCAATAAAATAGCCCTTCCAAAATATTGGAAAGGCTTTCTAAATTCAGATAAAAATATTAATGCCGGTCACGATCTCTGCGATCATTTCTGCGATTGTCGTTTCTCCGATCATTATCCCTTCCAAAATTTCCCCGGTTATCTCTCGCATTAGGTCTCTGGAAATTATTTCTATCACGATCATGGCGATCATTCGCTGCATAGTACCTGTTGTCGCGGTTATCTCTTATTACAGGCTGGTACCTTCCTCGATAGTTATCATACTGGGCTCTGTAATAGTTATTCCGTAACCATGGGTTGCGATCATTGACGACCACTTTGTAGGAATGGTATAAATCATAGTTACCAAACCATGCGGGTAATACAGGCGCATAATTCCATCGACCCATATCGAAATAAACAAATAAACCCCTTGGCACATCGTAATAGACACCAAGATCAGGTAAATAATAATAATTCACATAATCGTAACCGGTAGGGCCCCAGGCAGGCTGAAGACCAATGTTGACATTGAACCTGAGTTGCGCTTCTGTTTTATAGCAAAAAGCACCCAGGAAGATTCCGGTGATAAGGAGAATTTTTTTCATAATTAGATGTTTAATAGTTAATAATAAGATGCCACTTTTTGTAAAAACCTGTGAAAAGGTTGTTACATTATTTATGATATGAATAAGAATATAAGGTTTAAGATTAAAAAGTTCTATAACCAAACCTTAACAAAAAGAGAATATATGTATAGGGAAAATTATTTCTTTGAAGACTTAATATTCAACTGCAGAAAAAAACAGATGATGCCCTAAGCAGCTTTGATGACATAGATTCAAAATTAGGGATCCGCCTGTTAGTGGTAATTAATCTTTGATTATGTTTTATAAAAATTTGAGGTAAATTTTTTGACCCTTGCGGCATGTGCGTGTCGAACATTTATAAACAACCTTAGTCCTATTCTTAATAGGTTTATAAAATACCATATTCATTTATAATGGACTTTTTTAATGCCCGAATAGCTATGCTATGAAAAAGCCGGGACAATAATTATCTACTTAGGCCATTTTTCCACCTTATTGGTAACCGGGTTTATCGTGCGCAGGTAAGCATAAATAGCTTTAAGATCTTCATCCTTCGCATTGGCGAGGATCGTCCATGGCATGAAGGAATTGTATTTCCCGGGACTGTAACTGTAGTTTTTTTCATCCCGGTAATTTTTAAATTTATTCAGAAATACTTCTTCTGTCCACCCTCCGATACCCGTTGAGGTATCCGGCGTAAGGTTTGCTGTGTTTACTTTAAAACCATGGGCACTATCGCTGCCCCGGTTCCCGCCAGCAAGATAGGAGTTCATATCAAAGTCCAATTTATTCATATCAAATTTTGTATGACAACCACTGCAATCTGCAGCATAAACAAGATAAGCTCCCATCTTTATTGTATCACCCGGTGAAGGTAGCGGCAATTTTTCTTTGGCATATTTCAAATACAGATTCCGGTACAACCTAGTCAAAGCGGCCTGTCAGCAGGATCTATCTTGGGGTCCGGCACATTATAGGCGATAGGTTTCAGCGTGCGCAGGTAAGCAATGATACTATATATTTCTTCTTTTGGCATTTTTACATTTCGGAAATAAGGCATTATCAGGGTAAGGGTATCCCCGCTTTTCTTATTCCCGTAGTGATAACTCTGTATATTTCATCGTCTGTCCAGGAGCCGAGAGCATACGGAGTAATATTCCTTACATAGATTCCCCCGCCAATTTCTTCGCCGCCTTTTCCCTCAGTGCCTTTAATAACAGGACCTGCAAATCTGGTGAAATCCAGGTCTGACAATGCATGCAGTTGCAGATGGCGTTTACAAGATAAGCGCCCCTGCTGATTCTTGCGTTTATGGAATCCTGTGCTTTATAAATTGATGCTTTTTTGTCTGAAGCGTTATTACAGGAATTAACTGTAAACAGGGTTATAAAGAATAGCGCAGCGCCGGAAAGGCCAAAAATTTTTCTCATACTTATGCAGGTTAGTTAAGTAAATGAAGATTTATAAATACAATAAAATTATCCCTAATTGGTTTGACTGAAGGTGCAATTGTAGACTAATTTGTGTAAACTAATTTTAGGGCAAGACAAAGGCAAATAAATTTTTTATGAACTTTTTCCAGGTGCCATTTGGCTCCTTGTGGGATGCCTTTACAAAGTTGCCATGTCAATCACAAACCTGTACTTCACATCACTCTTCAGCAATCGTTCGTAGGCGGTATTGATATCTTTCATTGCTATCAACTCTATATCGCTGACAATATTATGTTCCGCACAGAAATCGAGCATTTCTTGCGTTTCGGGCAGGCCACCGATTAATGATCCTGCAAAACTTTTACGTCCGAACACGAGATTAAACACCGGTATCTGTGCCGGAGCTGTTGGTAAGCCAACGCATACCATTGTGCCGCTCGTACGCAGCATGTTAAGATAAAAAGCATAATCATGCTCGGCAGAAATCGTATCCAGTATAAAATCAAAATAGCCGGCAACCTTTTTTACCTGTTCTTTATCGGAAGTCAATATAAACTGATGAGCTCCCAATCTTTTGGCATCTTTTTCTTTTGAAGGAGAATGACTTAGCATCGTTACTTCTGCACCCATGGCAGCAGCTATTTTCACACCCATATGACCCAAACCACCGAGACCTAATATGCCGACTTTTGTTCCTTTGCCCACTTTCCAATGACGCAGCGGTGAGTAAGTAGTGATGCCAGCACATAATAAAGGCGCTGTTGCGGCGAGATCCAGTTTTTTAGAAATCCGCAATACAAAATCTTCATGTGCCAGAATAGATTTGCTGTAACCACCGTGTGTTGCACCGCTGCCATCTTTTTCCATTCCACCATAAGTGCCCACAAAACCATTTGAACAATACTGCTCCAGTCCGTCTTTACAATTATAACATTCGCGGCAACTGTCCACCAGGCAACCGATACCAGCCAGGTCACCCACTTTGAATTTCTTTACCTGAGCACCCACTGCAGTTACCTTTCCTACGATCTCATGACCGGGAACTATGGGATAAACCGTCATTCCCCAATCATTTCGTACAAAATGAAGATCACTGTGGCAAACGCCGCAATACAGAATTTCAATCTGCACATCATGGGGCTTTGGATTTCTTCTTTCAATGTTATAGGGTTCTAACTGCGCAGTGGCGCTTTGGGCAGCGTAGGCTTTTGTTGAAGGCATAAATTTTTGTTTTTAGATGGTGACAAACTTAACTAAATTATGTTGTAATTTCTGATTAAATAATTATTAATACAGGGAGATGTCATCTGCAGCAAATAGCCCTTTCTGTTGTTGGTGTTCCCGGCAACGACTTCAGGAGCAATTGGGGCAAGAGGATAACAAATTCTTAGGAATAAAGCTAAGGTATAAATGTAAAAGCCATCAATCACCGCAACTCTTTCACTAACCGATATATCCCTTTCACAATACGCAGTCTTATTGGGGATATTTCGTTACCAGGTTCTTGACCGGTTTTACAGTTCTCATGTATGCATAAATAGCTTTAAGGTCATTATCTGTCATACCCGCATAATCTACAACAGGCATTACTGTATTCATTTTTCCCGGATTATAGTTATAGCCTTTCTCTTCCCGGCAAACGGTGAATTTGTTAAGAAACGCCTGCAAATCCCAGGCTCCGATACCGGTAGCGGAATCAGAAGTAATATTCGCTGAGTTTACTTTGAAACCGGCAATAGTAAATGTATTGCCTCCGGCAAATTCGCGGCTAAAATCCGGTTGTCCTTTCACGTAAGGTGTATGGCAATCGGTACAGCCAGCCATACTTGCAAGGTATCCTCCATATTTCACAGTGTCACTTTCCTGTGGGCGCACATTACCATCAACAGATTTTTGAAGTGCGGGAGCGGGATAAGCCACGCTTATGGGAATCATTAATTGCCGCGCAGGAATCGCATTTCTTATGGGTTTAATAGTCCTGAGATAAGCAATAATACTCATCAGATCATCTTTTGCCATGTGATTGAAATGAGCGTATGGCATTAAAGGAAACAGCGTATCTCCGTTTTTGCGAATGCCCTGTATTATGGCTCTCAATAATTCCGCATCTGTCCACCTACCAATACCCGTTGCAGAATCAGGTGTGATATTCTTGCTGAACATAGTTCCGGGGATAGCGTCAAAAATGGTATTATCAAATTTACCTCCTCCACCCCCGATTGTACCCGGAACATCAGGACCTGAAAACTTATTGAAGTCCCTCATACTATGGCAATGCATACATACAGCTACATGAAGGGTAAGATACTCTCCCCTTGCAATTATTTTTTTAAGGGAATCTTCTTTAGTGTTTGCCTGGGATTCAGTTGAGTTATTATTACATGCCATAAAAAACATGGTAACCAACGCTATAAAAATTATAGCGGATGCAGCAATCGATTTTTTCATTGTTGTTTAAGTAAGTTTTAGTAATTATCGATAAATATTAGTATAATTTATGAGAAATCCAATATTATCAAACTATATTTTCCTAATTGTGGAAAATAATGAGATCATCAGAATACTAACGGATACTAAACATCTCTATGAAATCATTGGTGATGACGGTAGTTCGCATGCGTGTGGAATCTTCTTTCTTTAGATTGAATGGAACAACAATCTGCCAAAAAGGAAGGAAAAGAGGATAATTTAAAATGCAAATCCAAATGCAACAGCACCGCCTTGTATATAATTATTACCCGGAGAAAAAACGGAAGTCAGCGCTCTTTGTCCATAAACATCGATTTTAAACCTGTTTAACCAAATTTGAATACCGCCAACAATTCCCGCAAAAGCGGGTGACAGTTTACCTGACCCTTTGGTGATGTTTGTCGTAATGTAACCAGCTTCGGGGCCGGCATATAAATATATGGCTCTGAACTTTGTATAAGTATGTACTCTTGTATTGGTTTTCTCATTGTAAACAACACTTTGTTCATCCATATGTGACCCGAGATTAAATTTAAATGTAGCAGGAAGGGTGTAAACGTTTATTCCGCCGGCCTCATTTGAATAATATGACCAGTTTAATTTTAGTTCAAGGCCATAAGTAGGAGTGAGCACTCCGGTTTTGTTAACCTTTTTCTTGTTGTACTTCATAAACTCTTTGAAGATGGCCCCGGTAAATAATCCGTTCTGTCCTGAAAAACCCGTTATTCCTCCAGAGCAAAAGCCAATTTCTAATCCGGTGCTGTTTCCAACCTGGCTAAATACTGTTTGGAAGCTTAACATAACGGCTAAATAGGATACAATAAATTTTACTGCCTTTCTGCTGAAAGGCTGCGTAATCTTTAAATTTTGGTTTATCATGTGTAGTTTTTTTGATTAAAAGTTTTTCAGAAAACACAGTAATTAATAGGTACATATTTAATTATCACCGAATTACATTCCTTTCTATCCCTTATTTTTTTACATATTATATCCTGCCCGTTTATTTTTTCCTTCAGTCTTTCTCTCGGCATTCGATAGTCTCAAACGGTGATAACGGAGTTACTTCACATTTATTGCTTCCTGGAGCAATACAGGTAACTTTTTCACCTGAAAACACAACCTGGATATGCAAGGTGCATGGAGCACAATGAAAGAAAGGTGGTCTGAAAAATAAAATTTAAAACGGGAAAACGTTTATTCTATGACCGGGTTTTATGTTGCCATCACGGCAACGAAATAAAAACTCCGCCAGAACAAAAAATGCGGGGAACAAAATAAGATTTCAGCTGCCTGGAGGCTGTGGGGAGACTAAGAATATTTTTGCGACAAAATCCGGTAACCTACTTCATTCTTGCTAACAGAAAATCCAATCCTGCCTTGCCAGGTAATGGTTTAGCTATTTGTGTTTCGCCTAATATCATCGTTGTATAATCCCGGGTATTGTATGCAGGCCATTCAGGGAACCCCGGGCCATTTGGGTTACCGGTTTTGGCAAAGTTTGCCCAATAGGTTGACATTACTGTGGCCAACTCGTGGTCAACAGGTTCCCACGGGCAGCGGTGTACGAAGGCTAAATTGTCATAAGCATATGCTACTTCTCCTGTATGGAAGGCACCGTACTTTACATAGTCTCCTGTTGCCGGAAGCCTCCGCGTAAAATGGTACAGGTACACTTTGTGTTTGCTGTTTTCAGCCTGAATATTGGCCCAGGTATAATTTTGAATACCAAATGTCATATCCCTTGCAATATGGGCCTGTGCTGCTGCAGCTTCATCATCAGTAGCAGCAGGATATAATTTTAAAAACGTTCCTGCATCATTTCCATATTGTTGCTCAACCTGTTTCTTAAATTCCTCCGCGGTTTTTAGATTCCCAAATTGCACTCCATCATCTTCATTCCAGCCGGTTAGCAGGTCAACATCATTTTGCTTACCTGCTGCAAATAACTCCGCAATAGATTGCGGTAATACATATCGGTCAATGATAACCCCGCGGATGCTTTGTTCTTTTTTCATCAATTCTGTAGCAGGCATTTTTCTCAGGTCTGTAAGGGAAGCGCCGGTTTTCAATCCTGCATCTTCTGCTTGTTTCAGAGTAGGCATGCCTGTGAAAACACCTTTCAAAAAACTGGCACCACTTTCTGCAATAGCATGTTTAAAAAGTCTTTTGCATAAAGGTGATGCAACGAGGCAGTTCACACTCATGGAACCTGCCGATTGCCCGGCGATGGTTACATTATTGGGGTCGCCTCCAAAGGCAGCAATATTTTTACGCACCCATTGCAGCGCGGCTATTTGGTCCATTAATCCGTAATTGCCGGAAGCATGGTGAATAGATTCTTTAGTAAGTTCAGGATGAGCAAAGAAACCAAAAATGCCTACCCGGTAATTGATGCTTACAAAAATGATTCCCTTTTTGGCCATTGCTTCCCCGTCATATATTTCACAGCCTGCGCCGCCGCTCATAAAACCACCGCCATATATCCAGACTATCACAGGCCTCTTTTCTTTGGGTGATGCTGCTCCCGTCCATACATTCAGGTAAAGGCAATCTTCACTGATAGGTTTTTTTGGAATAAGATATTCCGCCGACCATGGGCCAAATGGTATAGGGCTGCCTTGCATAGGACTTGCACCAAAGGCAATGCATTCTTTTAAGCCCTTCCATGGAATTACAGGTTGAGGTTCCTTCCAGCGGAGGTTGCCCACAGGAGTTGCTGCAAAAGGAATCCCTTTAAATATGTGTATGTCACATGCAGTGTTTATGGTACCTGAAATTATTCCGCCGTCTACCTTTACCCTTTCAAACGCTTCTATATTATTTTGTTTAAAGGAGAAACCTTCCGTCAATAAAACAAGCGCAGCAGATACAATGACAGTCGTAATAATCTTTTTATGGTTCATCGTTATCTGTTTTAAACGTTCCTTAATTTTTGGCTTTACCATGCTTTGAAGAAACTATTTGATTTAACACAGATAAATGTAATAAAAAAATGGTTCCTGCTACCAACCTCGGAGATTTAGTTGCGACTAAAAATAAAAAACCATCCGCCACCGGCGAATGGTTTGCCATATTTACATCAATGAAAAATTATTTCTTTTTTGGCTGCACTGCGTTCATTAATCCACCTACGTCAAAATATTGAGCATCATTGATCATTTTATGATCGACATTAAACTCATAGGTTTCATATATCTGCACATGCGTATGTATACCCGTTGCCTTATGCACACCAAGCCACTCTCCATAATACCGTACGCTTCCATCAATAGAATGGCTAACAGAATCCAGTCCTGGTAAAAAACTTGCATTGATTAACTGAAGACTGTCCCAGTTATCAGTCCAGTATTTCAGTGATTCCATCCAATGTGCCTTCTTATGCACATCATCGCTATAAACCGGCGAATTCCAAACTACGCTGTCGGCAACATTGTTAAAGAAATCAGAAAGGTTTTTGTTTTCAAAATCAGCAATGCAGGTTTTTACTACTGACAGGTTTTGCTCATATAACGCTTCCTTGTTATCATTTTTTGGCCCAGCACCTTCCTTGGTTTCATTGTTGTTGCAGGATAGCATCACCAATGATGCAAGGGGAAGAAATAATAATTTTCTTATTGAAATTTTTTTAGTTGATAAATTGAATGTTAATGCATCAAGATAGGTATTATTACCGGATCATGCAAACAGGAATGCAAGATCGGGTAGGCCCCATACAAGTTGGCAAGAGATTTTTTATTTAATAGATCAATAGCGTAAGCGCTAATGCCGGGTTATGCTATGCTTCACTTCCAATCAGAAAAGTTATGGGCCCACCTGTAGAAATCCGGTTGGCATCTGCCGCCACTTCCTGCATACCGGGCGAGGACATGGCAGCCTGCAATGCTTCAGGCGAATCAAATGGCATGGTGAACATTCGGTAGTAAGGGGAAGGTCCTATGGGAGTAGACATAAATTTGGTAACAGTATACGGCTTTGCATCTGCAGGAATTCCTGTTTTTTCATGAAGCAATGCTGTATGTTTTACATAGTCTGCTTCAAATTGCTGCGCATCGCGTGGCTGAGGATAAAGAACAAATAATTGTACCATATGATTGTTTTTTTAGATGCCTACTCTGATCGGTTTTCGGCTTACCCGTTTGTTTAGCCTGGTAAATTGATATTTAAATATTTTGCGTGTGGCCCCGGAGGTATAGCATTACAGGAAGTATAGCATTAAATGTATGAATTTTATGCCGATGTGAGCCCGGTATCCATAAATCTTATGCTGTAGCCGGGTCCCATACTGGAGAAAACCCGGCCCGGACCAAAAAGATTTGAAAATATATTGAAGTTTCAATCCATTTTAGCTGAATGATTCTTATGCTAATGTTATCTTTACGAAAATGACCATCCTATATGAAAAAACTGCTTCTCCCCTTTTTACTTTTCAGTATCTCCGCATCTGCACAATTCAATATTGAAAAATTATTAAGTGCTCCCTTTCCTTCTGAACTGCACGCTTCCAATGATGGAAAGTATATAACATGGGTTTTTAATAATAAAGGAGTACGTAACGTTTGGTTTGCTGACGAAATCGGCAAAGAGACAAAGCAACTTACACGTTATACTGAGGACGATGGATTGGAATTGTACAACCTGGCTATAACACCTGATGATAAAAGCGTTGTATTTGTTCGCGGTAATGACGCCAATTCAAAAGGAGAGAATGCCAACCCAGCCAGGCTTCAAACATCAACAGCAGAAGCAGTTTATATAGCTTATGTAACCACTGACAGTGTAAAAAAAATAGGGGATGGGATATCCCCGGCCGTTTCTCCCGACGGAAAACAAATAGCTTACATCGCTTCCTCACAGGTATGGGTAGCTGCCGGGGATAGCCTGAAACCGGTCAAATTATTTCAATCGAGAGGAAGTCAGACACAATTGCGCTGGTCGCCTGATGGAAATAAACTTGCTTATACAAGCAACAGGAGTGGTCATTCTTTTATTGGCATATATGATTTCCATACAAAAACAATTGCTTATCCTGATGCTTCTACCAATAGTGATTCAGGTCCCGCATGGTCGCCCGATGGAAAATACCTTGCTTACTTACGCCAGCCTTATACAGGTACTGCCATGCCGTTTACCTCCAAACGTTCATCACCGTTACCCTGGAGTATACGGTTATTGGAGGTTGCGTCATTGCAGGCAAATGAAATATGGAAAGCAGATGCAGGCCCGGGAAGTGTGTTAACAGACGAACTTCCTGCAGTTGAAAACCGCTTATGGTTTACTGCAAATAATATGATCGTTTTCCCCTGGGAAAAAGACGGATGGATGCATTTATATACACTGGATGTAAGTAGCAAAACAACCAGGTTGCTAACGCCCGGCGATGGAGAAGTTGAAAAGGTTTCCATATCCCCTGATCAAAAAACAATTGTTTATTGTACTAATATTGGTGATATCAGCAGGAGGCATATTTACACCATCACATCTCCCGGCAAACCTGAAATGGTTACCAAAGGATATGGCATAGAATACAGTCCCGTAGCTCTTTCCAATGGCATCGCTGTTTTAGAAAGTACGGCCCAACATCCTCTGTGGCCGGCTATTGTTCAGCATGACGGTTCCATAACTGATATTGCTTTGAATGAATTTCCAAAAGATTACCCTTCTTCTTCGCTGGTAGTTCCACAAACAATTTCGTTTACCGCAACGGATGGCATGCAGGTTCCTGCACAATTGTTTCTCCCTAAAAATATGAAGGCTGGTGAAAAACATCCGGCAATTGTTTTTTTCCATGGTGGCTCACGCAGGCAAATGCTGCCGGCATTCCATTACATGTACTATTATTATAATGCCTATGCCCTAAACCAATATTTTGCCAGCAAAGGTTATATAGTTATTAGTGTTAACTATAGAAGCGGCATCGGGTATGGATTGAATTTTCGTGAGGCGCTTAACTATGGAGCCAATGGCGCCAGCGAGGTGAATGATGCAATTGGTGCAGGCTTATATTTGAAATCAAGAAATGATGTGGATGCAAAACATATTGCTGCCTGGGGCGGTTCTTATGGCGGTTTCCTTACAGCATTCTGCCTTGCAAAGGCATCTGATATTTTTTCATGTGGTGTGGATATGCATGGCGTGCATAACTGGAATACCGAACTGTCAAACTGGAGAGCCTATGACTCAATAAGCGCCGGTTCATTTTCACAAACAGCTTACCTGTCTTCCCCTATTGCTTACGTAGATGGCTGGCGTTCTCCTGTATTATTAATTCACGGAGATGATGACCGCAACGTGCCATTTATACAAACCATGACCTTAGCAGCGGAACTGGATAAACGAAAGGTACCCTATAAAGAGCTTATTTTCCCAGATGAAATACATGATTTTTTAATGTTCAGAACATGGGTTACAGCCTACAACGCGGCTTATGCTTTTATTAGTGAGCATGATAAATGATTGAACGTGTTAATTAATAAATGTCCTGTGGGACAATAGCCACGCAGGAGACTTCAATTTTACGTATAAATTCCTACTCCCTTAAGTGTAACTCAGCCCGGATCTGGATTCTCAGATTTTAGCAAAAAACGGCTAAAGATTTTTACAAATTACCAGTTCGTAATCTTTTTTTAAGTTTTCCTTCACTAAATTAACTACCAGCTTTGGCAATGCATTAAGAAATCTTCTGTTAATTTCATCTAATCAATATAGAAGAGGCGTTTCAATACTAAGTTATGATGCATTAATAAGTCAAACCCGCTTTCGGCCTATACGAGACTATCTTTACTTTAAACCAGATTACCGGGCAAGAAAATTTACTACAGAAAAATTTAAGGAAATGTTGTATGTGATGTAAGTATCGCCATGCAATTTTTTGTATCAAACAAACCATTTACCACCAGTTAAACTAAAAATTTACCCATGCAGGTAACTACCAAACCCACGTTCTGGCAACGTTCCGGTGTACAAAGTTGGTTTCTTAAAAAGGAAACCGGTTTCACCGAAACAGCGTCTATGACCCCCGATCTTGTATATAAATATATCATAGAAAAATTCCGGGAATCCATTGCTGAGCTTTCATTTGCAGACAGAATAATATTTTATCATGAATATATTATCTGCTTCAGCCCTCCCGATTACAATAAATTCATGGACAATAACAGGGGTATATTTTCTCTGATCATAAAAGAATCTGTAAAAGCTTTCTATACCATTTTACAGGAATACAGGCAAAAAGGAAAAAAGGTGACGGCTTCGGCTAATAAATGGGTGTTCCGGTTTGTCTCCCATCCTGACTACGAAAAAGGCGATAAGAGTTTTATAGGAAAGTTGCTGCCGGGTAACGTACTGCAGAAAGAAGAAAATCTCAGGGTTACTTTCATTCCTCGTCAAACCGGGATTGCCCAAACATTTGATATTGCCGATGAAATATTAAAAGACTTTACTTATTACAGTGATGGCTATTATGAGATCCCGTGGCAGGACAGCCTTGTATTAGGCGATGTAGTTGATGCCGGCAAACCAAAATATTTTGCCCGCCTGGAAGCTACTCTTCCGGAAAAAGAATATGCGGGCAAAAAGCTCGAATACTTAGTAAAAGATGAAGCATTTATCGTAGCCGGTATTGATGAAAAGCCAGGCCAGCCGGGGGTTTTTCGTATTCCCTCGGAATGGGTATCGAGCCCGCATCTCTCCGTACGCTATGATAAGGCCACTGATAAATTCTTCATCGCTTCTTTCGGCGAAAGAACCATTGTAAATGAAAACGAAGTAAAAAACAGTTATAGGGATTCACCTTTCTGGATCGATCTTCCTATGAACTCGAGGATCGTATTGAATGGAATTGTATCTATCAACATTTTCAAAGTATAATATGGATAAACTGTTAGCGATAGGATTATTGGTGATCAGCATTGTTTTATTGGTGGCACATTTTTCTGACATTAAGCAAACGCACAAAAATGGCTGAATATTTTTATGGAATAACGGATAAGGGTAAATGCCGGGAAAAGAATGAAGATACTTTTTTTGCCCGGGAAATTATCAATAACCGGTTTCTAGCAGCCGGAGTGATTGACGGCGTAGGCGGTTACGAGGGTGGCGATATTGCGGCACGAATCGCCAGTTCTGTTATCCTGCAAAACCTGGAAACAATTTCTGAAGATGTGATTGAAGCGCTTCGCCATGCAATCATTGCTGCCAATTTGAAAATAAATGAGGAAAAAAAGGCAACAAGTACAAATGAAAAAATGGCCTGTGTGGTTACGTGTGTTGTGGCTGATATAAAAAATAACAAATGCTGGTATGCTCATATTGGTGACACCAGGATCTACCTAATGCGGGATCATTCACTGGTAAAAATATCCAAAGATCATTCTGTCGTGGGCTTTTTGGAAGAATCGGGACGGTTATCAGAAGAAGAAGCTATGCGTCATCCAAGACGCAACGAGATCACCAAGGCATTGGGATTTGAAGAAGACATTGATACGCCGGGAGATTTTATTGAAACCGGGGAATCACCTTTCCTTCCGGGAGATGTCCTTCTTTTATGCAGTGATGGCCTTACCGATATGGTTAGCTCAGGCACAATCATGCAAGTGTTAACTTCTGAAAAAAGTCTTGATTCAAAAGCAATGGCACTTGTTGATGCGGCGAATGATGCAGGAGGAAACGACAATATAACCGCGGTGCTGGTTGAAAATAATAACTGGCCAAAACAAAAGCCGGAACCTGTATCTGTTGAAAGAAAAAAAAGCAAAATCACAACACCCTTTGAGACAAATAAATCCGCACCGATTGAAGACCGTAACCCCCCAAAGAAAAACAAGCTAACTACCATTGCATTTTTAGCGGTTCTTCTCATTTTGCTGGCTGCAGTTTTTATTACGGTAGGTTTTCAAAAAAATAGTAAATCAACGCTGGTCAATATTTTCCCGGTCAAAACAGAAAAGAAAAAAGATGGGCAACTGCTGCAATTGATCTCACATATGAATGATTCTTCTAAAAATTATGTATTGTCTCCGGGAAGCACGAAGCTTGAATTAGCAGGTCCAATAGTAATTACGAAAGATAGTTTTCGCATTTCAGGTAACGGAACTGTTCTAACAGCAAATAGTTTGTATAAGGGTCCAGCATTCATTATCAACGCTACTGCTAAACATATCGTGTTGGATAGCCTGGTATTTCAAAACTTCGATATAGGTATTATTATTCAAAAGAATAATATAACGTTCAGGAATGTGCGCTTTGTTAATTGCCGCGTGCCTGTACAATATTTGGTGTCATTTCCTGATTCAGTTATCTCCGGGAGATTTAAAGATTCAATATTTATCACGAAGTCAAAACTCAAATAAACGTATGTCAGATTCGGGTCCATGGTTTGGTAACAGAAAAACGGAACGCCTTTGCCTGTTGCTTATTGGTATCATCATGGCGTTGCTTTTCTGGAAACTGTTCACTGTGTTGCAACGTGATTTTGCTGAAGTGGATGCCCGTATTGACAACGGCACCATGATCAATCTAAATGCCGGCAAACCTGCAGAAGCGATGACGGAACTGTTGAATAAGGGAATGTATTTCGAAGACCCAAAAGATATTGCTTTTATTGCTTCCACCGTGGTGGCGGCGAAAGAACCGGGCTCAACAATAGACAATATCGGCACTTTAAATAAGAAGCAATATTTTGTTAACGCAGATGAAGCTTTCCCGGAAGGCGGAAAATCATTCAGGAACCGGGTGGAATTATCAAGAGATCTGCTTGGATTTTCTGACATTGATTCCACATCCTTTGAAATGGAAAGAAAACATCCTTTACATGTTTCTGCACAAACCAATGTGGACTTAGGCAGCTATAAAATTTCCGGTACTGTTAAAAATCAAGATGGCCAGCCTGCTTCCGGCGTTTTGTTAAGGCTGAGATTGCTGGTACCGCAAGATAGCAGTACCGCTACAGATCAGGTTGAAAACAATATCGTAAAGTTTAAGAACGGCGTGAGAAAAATATTCATTCGAGACTCAATCAAAGGCATGCAGTTGCTTTCATTTAATGCTTATGCCCGTACGGATGCTTCAGGCGAATACATTTTTTCCGGTTTGCCGGGGAACAAGTCTTATGAAATCATTCCACTGCATCCGGATTACGAGTTTGGACGTTCCAGGGGCATTGAAAAATTGCGAAGTAATGCAACTTTTAATTTTGTCCAGGCTCCTCACATGATGACGCTTTTTTCTGCGAAGGATTTTAACACCCTTAAAAAAGAAAAGGCATTTATAGTAAGAACACCGGCAGAAGTAACCGATTGGTTCCGCATCATCGTCATAACATTTTTTGCTACATTCCTTTTGTTACACCTTATCATTTCAATCTATTCGCCTGGTGCCGACCAGTTGCTGCTACCTGTTATCATGATATTGACAGGTCTTTCATTTATAACCTTGTTCAGTTTACAAGATCCTTTACGGGATCGCTTCCTGGTGAAAAGCACCTTTATTTATTTCTGCATCGGGATGGCCGCTATACTGGTATTCCAGTTTATTAACCTGAAAAAGTTTACGCCGGACTCGGGGTTGTTCCGGTTATTTATTTTTAAGAACAACAGGAAAGCCGCTAACGGCTGGCCGTGGGCGCTGGCTGCAATGGGGTTGTTATGCCTAACCATCTTATTTGGCACCGGCCCGGAAGGAAGCGGTGTTAAAGTAAATCTTTTTGGATTCCAGCCAAGTGAGATCGTAAAATATATGGTCATCCTTTTCCTTGGAGGTTTCTTCGCCATTAATGAGAAGTTCATTTCTGGATATCCCACCTTTAATAAACGATTATCGTTTTTTGCCTTTTCGGTGATGGCAATGGTCGCCACAATTTTATTATTCCTTGTAATAGGTGATCTTGGGCCGGCAATCATTTGCTGCTTTACATTCATTATACTTTTTTCTTTTTCGCGTGGCGATTTTATGCAGGTAGTGGCTGCAATGATTTTGTATGCTATCGCTACATGGGTTTTTAAAAATGCCTGGATCGCGACCGGAATTACTGTTGCGGCGCTTGCTTTATACATTCTTGTTGCAAAAAAGAAACTAAGCGAATCGGCAGTGATGGCATTAGTAGTTGTGAGTGGATTTTTATTATTGGATAAAATTCCGGTGCTTGCAAATGTAATACCCGGCCCTATACACAGGCTTGTAGACCGGAAAGCCATTTGGTCAGATCCATGGAACAACCAGGTATATGGCGGGGACCAGGTAGCCAATGGTATCTGGGCTATTTCCACCGGTGGCAATACGGGACAGGGCGCAGGTGAAGGTTTCGCCAGAACCATTCCTGAAGCCCATACAGATATGATACTTCCTGCGATCGGCGAAGAATTCGGATGGGCCGGTATTACCTGTATTTTTATTTTATTCCTGGTATTGCTGCACCGCTCCATTATTATAGGAAGACAGGCCGGGCCACCCTTTTTATTTTATTTGTGCGCCGGTGCCGGCATCGGCCTGTTTGTCCAGTTCTTATTGATCGCCGGAGGCTCTACCGGAGCGCTTCCTTTGTCCGGAGTGGCATTACCATTTACCAGTTATGGTGGCACATCATTGCTATGCAGTATGATTGCCGCCGGATTTTTATTGGGAGTATCCCGTTTGACCGGATCGCAGGCCCAGATGAAATATATTGCCCAACGACAGGATAAAAACCTGATGCCCGCATTGCTGGCAGCTTGTGCAGCCATCTCACTTCTAATCGCCAATGTATCCGGGTATACAATCAATAAGAAAAAGTGGATCGTAGAGCCGGCCCTGGTGGCCGACCGCAGCGGGGCCCGTATGTATAGCTACAATCCGAGGATAAGCATTTTAATGAACAGGTTACAGGCCGGCAATATTTATGACAGGAATGGCCGGTTGCTCGCATCAAGTGATCCTAAACTGGTGCAGGATCAAAAAGATTCTTTACTGGCTCTCGGAATACCTGCCGGAAATATAGAATCACTTTCTTATAAAAGGCAGGAACGCTACTACCCTTTTGGCGAATACATGTTTTTCTGGACAGGCGATGCCAATACAGGAATTTTCTCAGGAGGAAACAATGGATATTTTGCCGAGTATGCCCATGTTGCCGAACTCCGGGGATTTCCGGCACCTGTTGTGAAATACCAGGTTAGTGCTGACCGCTTCCGCGAGGAAAAATTTTTGCCCGTAACCGGAACCGAGATGACAGTCACAAAAAAAGATTACAGCGCAATTTCAGATCTGCTGACTGCAGGTATTAACAGCAACGAAGTTGCTGAATTTAAAAAACGCAACAGGGATATCACGCTCACGCTTGATGCAGCTTTGCAAACGAAGATCGAACTTGCGTTGCAGCAGGATGATAGTGTAAACAAAAAGAGAGTCTCTGTTGTGGTAATTGAAGATGACACCGGGGATGTGCTTGCATCTGCATGCTGGCCACTTCCTCCCGTGAATGACTCCGACCGCCTAAGCTTACCCGAAAATGAAATCAATAAATTACCCGGGTGGAACGTAAATACCGACATTGGATTCACTCATGCTACCCAACCGGGCTCAACAGCAAAACTCGTTACCGCAATGGCGGCATTTAATAAACTGGGTATTGCTGCTGCAAAAAAAACAATCAGGGTCTATCCAAAAGATTTGATAAGGATTATCGGGCCTGAACCGGATGAACCCGGCCTGATCACCATTGAGAAGGCTATCGTGAAATCCAACAACTCATTCTTCATACGCCTTGCCAACGAAGAGCAGTTGCAGGAACAAATGGTATCCTTATATATGCAATCAGGTATGTTCCTGCATGGTGTGGGAGGATATTATTTTGAAAATGACCCCGGCAATACATCTCAACAGGAAAAATGGAGAACGCTTTGGAGGGAAACGGAATTCCAGAGTCTTAAGCGATACAACCCTGACGATATACACCGCACGCGGGCTCTCGGCATTTCCGGCATGGCCTGGGGACAAGGAGAACTGGTGGCGACACCCGCATCGATTGCCCGGATCGCGTCGGGAATCGCCAACAACGGCATCATGATACCCTCCAGGTATGTATTGAATATAAATGGAAATGCTGTGAATAGTAAACAAGGCATTGCGATTGCCGGGGATTCTTTATATGCGCAATACCTGTCAACATATATGAGAGAACAAAGCGCCCCGAAGAAAAGCCAGTTCGGAATTTTGGTAGCAGGCAAAACGGGTACGCCCGAAAGAATTGTAAAAGGGGAAAGTATCAACGATGGCTGGTATGTTTTTTTTGCACCTGAGCCTAATGGGGCAGGCCACGTAGTAGTTTGTATAAGGATGGAAGGAACAAAAGGTTCAAGTGATGCAGTAGCCCTGGCTGGCGCACACATTATACCATTATTACTTCAAGGTAATTATATAAAAAGTTTTGATCCTTTGAAGAAGCCGGCGTTACCTGAGTTAGATAATAGTATCGAATTAACGATGCGTCATCCCGGTGAAGGTGGCCATTAAATTATTTAAAACAAAGTATAACTGACATGTTTAATTTATTTAAAGAACGTCCGCACGATGTAAAAGGCATCCGCCACATCTTATTACAATCCATCAAGGAAAAATTGCAAAGAGCCCAGGGCGGTGAAGGTGGAAACATAATGGGGATTTATCTATTCATCAATTGCAGTGCGTCCGATAAACATATGTTTGAGGCAGCAGTATTTGAAAATATCCCGGGAAAATTTAAAGTTGAAGAAGTTCAAAAAATTGCCGACGATTACGCAATCACCTTATCACCCTCATTCAAATTTGAAGTTGCTTTCACCAATATATTCCCGCCGCAGGCTGATCATATAAATGGTATCGATGCTGCACTGTTTATCTCAACAAAAAGATCCGGACTTAGCAACAAAAAAAACAGGGCTTTTATAAAGGTGCTCAATGGCGAAGCTGAGAACGACACTTATTTAATTGATTCGGGCACCGGCAGAATCAATATCGGCAGGGAATCACGGGTGCAGGCTGCAGGAAATTATGTAAGAAAAAATGTTATTGCCTTTAAACCTAATGAAAGAAATCGTTCTGTCAGCCGGCAGCATGCACATATTGAGTGGGAGGCGGACAGTAATTCATTCTTAGTTTTTGCAGACGAGGGCGGCATACCGCCTAATAATAAAATGAAAGTGCGCACCCCTGAAGGTATATTGATAAAAATGCTGGCAATCGAAGTCGGCCATCGCCTGCAGGAAGGAGACCAGATAATTTTAGGCGACATGGCCGTACTTGAATTCACTTATTCGGGAGAAGATTAACTATGGCAAAGATTTTTACGATAACAGAAGGATTGGAAAACCTCGGTGCATTAAAATCGGGAGGACAGGGCTCCGTCTATAAAGCAAAAAAAACCGGTGAAATTATAACCGCGATCAAGATACTGCCGACACCAATCGCCAGTGAAAGCGATGATGACAAGCATTTTATTTCTTTCCAAAATGAGGTGAAAAAATTAAAGAAGGTAAACGAGGTTCCCAACCCTAATGTGGTAAGCATCATTGCGTCCGGGATAACAAGTTCGGGCAACCTTCCTTTTATAGAAATGGAATTTATTGAAGGGCCTGACCTGGGTGAATTGCTGAAGCCTCCATATGATCCCGTTTTTACCGTTAAAGAAACCATTAAGGTAGCAGACCACTTATCGAATGCGCTGGCGCATTGCCACCGGGCTAATATAAAGCATGGAGATATAAAAAGTAACAACGTAAAATTTAACCAGCATACCGGTAATTATATGTTGCTGGATTTCGGCTTATCGGTGATGTCGGATGAACAACGGCGGACCAGCATTCGTTATGCCGGTGCAATAGAATTTATGGCGCCGGAACAAAGCACCGGGGAAACGCTGACTGAAACAGATGTGTATAGTTTTGGAATTATACTGTTTGAATTGTTAGCCGGTACTGTTCCGTTTCCTCTAATGAACAAGAGTGAAATAGCACGCAATGCAGTTATGCTGGCACATATGGAAACACTGCTGCCGGATATTATTTCATTACGGCGTGAGGCATTACCCGGACACTGGAGTAATGAAAAACAGCAACGCGAAATGGAGATTCCGGTTTGGCTGCTAAGCATGATCTATAAATGTCTCGAAAAAGATCCGGCAAAACGATTTAAGAACGGCTGCGAATTGCAGGAATTTATTCATTTAGGAACTATTACTGATGAAAGAAAAAGGGGCATTCATAATTCAGCCGGAGAAACAGCAAAGCTACAAGTGGATGAATCCGTCCTGAGAAAAGAAATTCTCAGGCTGCAAACTCACCTCTCGGAGAAAGAAGAATTGCTGAAAGACCTGCAATACCTGGTAGATACGAGGGAGAGAGAGTTAATTGAAGCTCAATACTACATTGCTGCGAAGCGCAAAGGTGTATCAAAATCCGTGTTTTTTTTGGTACTTATCATTGCACTTGGCCTGGCTGGTTTTGCAGCATATAACACATTTTATCATCCACCTAAGAATATTCCGGTAGATACCTCTGTGCAAGGGGATAAGAAATTTCCAAATACTGCGGATTCAAACACTGTAGTTACCAATAAACCAATAAGAAAACCCAGGGGCCGGTTAAAAAAGAACACGAACGTACCAATTCTGGCCGCAATCCATAAGTCCTGGAGAAAAGTAGCGCCTGTTTCAGATTCAACATCCGGCAAGCATCATCTTCGCCCGGGTAATGAATATACCATTCTACATAATGCCTGGTTTTACTACGCCCCTGATAAAAACAAAAGAAGTGAAATTTATTTAACAGCCGGGGATGCCATCCTTACTTTATCGGATGAAAGCGGCGACTTCCGATACGCGATTTTTAAAGACGATAACGGAAAAGCTATCAAAGGCTGGCTGTTGAAAAAGGATCTTAAGGCCGCCGGAGATCATTAATCTGTTGGAAGAATAAAACCTCTTTGCTGCTGGAAAAATATTTTGTAGATAAGTCAGACAGGAGTTTTCAATACCTGGAAAGAGAACGCATGGCAAAAGAATGTTGAACATAGAATTCTTTCAGGTAAAAACTAAATTATATACATTTCAATCCTTGCCAACAGCATTGGAAACGGGCCGAAGTGCCGGAAGAGTATAAATGGTCATCTGCAGAGGTATCTATTCAATATGGCCCGAGTATAACTTACAAACATAACTACTACCAAACCCGCGCCAACGTTACTTTCTTTATACTTCAACGGAGAGATGGTTATACTTGCACTAATACGGGGGCCAGACCCTGGATTGTCACGACCTTCAGGTTGTGGATAAGATAAACGATTTGTGGGCTTAAGCCCAATGTCACCTTTTTTTTGGCTAAAGCCCAAACAAGATTATAACTACCCAAGGACTGAAGGCCGCGGCAACAAAGGAATTGCATTATTATCAAAAACAGTTCCCGGCTTCGCAATGAGCCCGCTGATCCATTTGAATCATTAATTTTAGGACTGTTGGTGGTGAAGGAAAAGGAAGTTTGTGAGCAAGGAACCAGGGAGGGCGGAACACCCCTGTGTTGTAACCGGGTGTCTCGAAGAGGACCATGCGGTAAATTAAATAAATAACTTACTTTTTTTCTATCCTTATTCATGCAGGGGACCTTTGCAGGAAAACGCGGCCCCGGACCAAATCCCATTTAAAACAAAAAAGCTATCGTTTCATCGAAACGATAGCTTACAACACATTCTTTTATCTTATTAATATTGTTTTACTACATGATAAAAGAAAACATCCGGCGCACCAACCACACCCGCTGAGTCCATTCTATGTTTCAGCTCTTTTGTATGCATAAAATCTGTTGCTTTTTTCATATCTGCTATCACCATTACCAATGACACCATATGAGGATCGTCAATATACTGGCCGATGGCCCTATCGGTTATCCCTGCATTCATTCTTTCCTGCTTATCACTATCGAATACTTTTTTCCAGGCGTCGTAGTCCTTTACTTTGAAATTAATTATTGCCCTTTCAGTGGACGGGTCGGTCGTGGCATCTTTAAATGTATTTATTGTGTAATAAATAGTTGGCTTGCCAATTACACCTGCTTTTTTCATGGCTTCCCTGAGCCCTGGCGACATAGCAAATTCTCTTGCTTTGGCTGTATCATCCACGTGCAAAGCCACCAGTACCATGTTGCTGTCTTTAATACCCCTTCCTACTACAAAATTGTGTAGCCCGTCAGCAACTCTTGCAGAATCATGGGCTTCATAGCCGGGAAACCATTTAGCAAAATTTGCTACTTTTTGTGTTATTAACATAGTAGTGGCAGGCGCCGCAGGAGTTGCAGGCGGAGCTTGCGTCATTGCGGCGGTAGAATCCTTCATGGTTGAATCCGTGTTGGTAGCGTTGGTGGAGCTGTTGCTACCGGAATTACATGAAAACAGCATCAGCATGATAATAGCTGCTGATGATAAAAATTTAGATTGCTTCATTTGAGAAGATTTAAGGTTTAAAAAATAAAGATGGAAACGGAATTCTCTAAGGCGGGATTAAATATAAATTTATAATAATATTTGAGTAATGAAAAAACTATTTCTGCTAATAGCGCCCGTTGGATCGATAATGGCCAAAAAATGACAATGCGCCCGGCATGCTTACAGTTTGTATTACATCCCCTTCCCTGGTTCGTGTCACGAACCATCACTTTGGAAAAAATATTTCCACGCCCCTGAAGCCATTTCCCCAAATTTAATTTGCCCGGAGGCAGTTAGAAAAATATTTTATCCTGTATACTTTTATGTTGCATCTTTGTTCCCAATCCATAATTATTTCTTCATGAATTTTAACCTGGGCAAAATTCCGCTACGTTCTTCCAGGCCAAGAACCAGTGGCCTTACCATTATCAGTGACAAGGGACTCAGCCTCGCCGAAGCAAAGAACCTTTTGTCGGTTGCCGACCCGTACATCGATATGGTAAAGCTTGCCTTTGGAACGGCAGTGGTAACCTCCTTATTAAAAGAAAAGATTGCACTGTACCAGTCTTATCAAATCCCTGTTTATTTTGGCGGACTTTTGTTTGAAGCCTACATGATCCGTAACCAGGTTCCGGATTTTATTAAGCTGGTTGAATCGAATAACATAGATTATATCGAAGTGTCTGACGGAGCCAGCAATATAACACACCGGCAAAAATGTGATTACATCCGGCAATTTTGTAAAACAGGAACTGTTATCAGTGAAGTTGGGGCCGGTGATAAGGATAAGGTGCAGGTGACACCCCCTTACCGGTGGATAGAAATTATGCAGGAAGAGCTGGATGCCGGTGCAAGGTATATAGTTGCCGAGGGGGAAGAATCCGGGACAGCGGGTATCTATCGGGATTCCGGGGAAGTTAGGGAGGGCCTGGTAGCAGAAATTCTCAATAAAATTGCCCCGGAAAACATCATCTGGGAAGCTCCGAAAAAAGACCAACAATTATATTTTATTAAGCTTTTGGGCTGCAATGCCAACTTGGCCAATATAGCGCCTGCAGAAGTGATTGCCCTTGAAGCCATGCGGATCGGCTTACGGGGCGACAGCTTCGATTTTTTTCTCACATGAGCGTAACCGGCTAACAGCACCCCGGTAACAATACCTACGTTTAACCCAAATTAAATAAAACTGTCTACGCACAATAATTTACAGGCTCTGCATAACATTGAGATGACTATTTATGCGCTATTGAACAGTATAAATCATTGCATGATTGTGGTCATTTTGAAAGCCTTTTCTTATAATCCGGATCCATTTCCGGTGTCCGTAAGCCAGCTACCTCATCGGCCATCAATACAAAAACATTCCAGCACAGCCCTCTTGTAGATGTCCACCAACTATCAATTGAGGACCATTTTGTAGGAATGAATTCTTTACTGAACGGCCATTTCGGATTCAGGTATATTTCCGCCCACACCCTGTTTTCCATCATTGCATTTGCTTTTGCCCATCCATGTTTCAGGCCCACCACATAAGCGCAATATTCCGCCCTGAACCAACTGCCACCATTATAATACACCCCATCCCTTTTGCCCCCGCCATAATTTTCCTGGCCAAATTTTTCAAAGGGCTGGTAGCTTTCATCCATATACGTATATCCCTTTTCATCTTTGGTAAGCCTGATGCAGATGGGTGCAGTAGTGCCATATTCAGGATGAGGCGAATTGGCTACCTTATTAAGATGCGGCATCTGGTCCAGCTGGTTTTTTACCATTTCATCCGTCAGGATTGGTTTGTTGAACAGCCATATTGAAAAAAATTCCGGCTCCAAGTCGGTAAGTGAAATGATGTCAGGATACTTCCGGTCAAAAAGTAAATGTCTTCTTTTCACATCATAAAAATTCCGGTATTCCTTTTCAGCCTTTTGGATATGCGCTTCTGAGATATCAAAACCCAATTCTTTAATGGTCCTTAAAGCAATTGCCAGCATCCCCTGGTTAACAGCAAGCCGGTCAGTTTTGGGATTATAATCAACAATATCAACCTGGCTCAAGGAAAAATGTGAACTGCATATTCCATCCCTGGCGGAATCAAATTCATTCAATACATAATCAACTGCTTTTTTAATTTTTTCCTGCGGTAGTGTAACCCCGAAACGGCGTTTGTTTAACATCGCCCAAATAAGCCATTCAATGGTAGCTTCGTTGTCTTTAGCCTCTACCGAACCCATCAGGGGCGTAATAATAGTACCAATTCCGCCCTTCGTGGTTTGTGTGTTGCCCCATTGATTCCATATCGAAAGGTTCAACTCTTTATTGTAGGTGGAAACGGCAGAAAAATAAGAATCCCTGTTATACATATCCGGCGCATAATTCATATTTGGCACGTTAAACGGCGTAAAATCTTTCGTATCGGTGATCCAGTTGAGCATGTTGCAATTGGCATACAGCATTTTTTCAATCAGCGACCCCTTAAAGCTTTTTCCTTCGGCTAATCGTGACTGTGATGAGATCATAAATTGCTGGTGTGATTGCCAGGGCTCTACAAAAACAAAGGTTGTCTTTTCTGTTTTTTTACCCAGGGGAAGTACATTATAAGGCTCAATTTGTGGCTGGTGCTTTGTAATCCGCAGGTCTTTAACCTGTAACCTGCATTCTTTGCCCGATTGTGTTCCTATAAACATAGATACGCTGTCAATTTCAATATAGGGCACCAGTATGCTGCCTTTAAAAAGCGTCCAATCGCTTTCTGCTGCAGGAAAGTTATCAATGTACTTGACACCGTCCTCCAGCTCAATGGTTTTTATACCGTTTTTTATCCTGAAAAGTTTTAATGCCAGTGGTGTATTCCCCTTGCACCAGAAAGAAATGGTATATACCTGCTGGTCCTTAAAAGGTGCTATAAAATCTATCCCTGCCCTGCCTCCCGGATGGCCGGTTATCGTGATAAGGCCGACTTGATTTTCAATTTCCGCATTGCCTTCTTTTTGATAGGCTGCAGGCAGCTTTACTACCGTTTCACTACCGGCATCCAGGTTGTACATTTCACCATAGGTTTGTTTTATGTAATTATTGCCCTGCTCTCTTTCAGATGCTGTAGCCACAGAAAATAAATTAACATCTGCCAACCGGCGCATGCCTACAAAACCACCACCCCGACCGCTAAAACGGCGTCGCGTATTCCTGGTATACTGGTTTTTATAGCCTGCATCTGTAAGAAAACCCACCACTTCGTTTTCCGAGGTTATAAACCCTGCAGCAGGATATATTTCATGAACAAAACCTCCCGGGAAACTATCATATTCAAAAGTTACGTAACGCCTGGGAGGGACTGCAGGCCTGGCCATTTCTTTCAGTATATAATACATGCCAGGCATCGAGGGTTGAAATAAGCTAACCTTCTTTTCAATGACATGATCATTAATTACCCGGTAGGTTACTTCAATAGAAAGGTTCGCATCAAACTCAGGCAGGTAGGTATCCCTGGTTAAAGTGATACTCCTGTCATTTCCAGTCCATTTTTGTCCCTTCCAATGCGGCAAATCTGCTTCCGTGCTCATATCGAGATTAAAAAGTTGCAGGGATAGTTCTTCCGTATTGGTAACCACCAGGTGATTGCCGCTGTATATATCTACATGAAAGCCTTCCTGTTTGTTACCTGCTGCTTTAAGTGAAATGGATTGCCCGGACAACATAGAAGTATTGGATAGTAAGAGCAAAACAAGCAGCGATCCCCAAATTTTGTATGTATGAAATTTCATTTGAAGCAATTAAAGGTTGGATAAAAATAATTCCAGCTTGCTGCCTGACATCCATAATGAGATATTTGAAAATAATCTTTTCAATTGCGGCATACTGTCTAAGTTGGTAACTACCTTACAGCCGCAAGGTAATACTAACCATTCCAACGATTCAATTTATTAAACGGTCTTTTCTAAAAGAAAGGAAGAAAACTATACATTGTCCCGGCGGTGTTTTCACAGTACAAAATTTAAATTGATAAGCACTGGTATTGCAAGCCGCATGAGACTGAAGTTTTTATTTATTGCGGAATTTTGTTATTAAACACTCAATTACATAACTTAAATGAATAAACGATTTTGAAAGAGTTTTCCCGTCCCGGCAGGATTTTCATCTAATAAACTATAAGCTAATAAGACCTAAACGCGAAACCCTGACACCGAAAGGATCTTCCATTCTTTTGCAACCACACTTCAAAGTAATATGAATTTGCAAAGTTCACAACAAAGGAACAGGGACCTATCAAAATAGTGATTGTCTTCATCGCCGGGGTGTCCGGCAAAGGGATCCTTGCTTCGAAGTCGCTGACTGGAAAAGCCTTTGGGGATGCTATCCGAATGTCAGCGGTTTGGGCCTTTGTTTTGTGAGCCTCTACATTTATGTAAGCAAAGCTTATCGAAATGCCTCATTCGATTTTGATGCCTGGTTGATTTATTAGTTCAGCATTGGCAACTGTAAACAATGATTTAGATGTCAAGCCTAGGAATAATAAAATTAGCCAACAAATAAAGCTCAGGTATTATTGAATATTGTTGAGGGGAGCATACGGTGTATTGACAAAATCGCTTGTGTATTCCAGGTACATTGGCAGCGCCGAAAATAATGCTAATAACGGCCAATAACTACCGGATGGGAGTACTTGTTTACGGAGCAGCAGTAAATAAATCTGAACTAATGCAAAAAAGCATGCAAAGGTAATGGCCGATCTTATGATGTGAAAATCCAATTGTGAAAAAGCAGGGAGCTATCCAAAAAACGAATGCCAAGTGTTTGACTGGTAATATTCAATTGTAATAAAATGAAAATTATGGTGGCCCAAACGGAATAGAAAATCCCGGCAAGAACTTGTTTGCGACTATCTGAAAATAAGTTAGACAGATTCGTTATTTTGCTATGGTCTGTCAGCTGTAAATCGTAAAAATCGACTTTCAGGCCTCTGGTATTTTTTTGAGAGAATAAGCCCTTGGTGTAACCTGGCCTTGATTTATTCTCTGGATTGTTCTGAGAGATATTCCTGTAGCGTTAGCCAACTCTTCCTGGGTCATACCTTGTTCAAGTCTTAATTCAGCTATTTTTTGCATGCTTTTTAGTGCAACTTGAAAACCCACCGCCTTTGGCGGTGGTAATGTTCTGCAGGCTATGCCATAACTTTATGTTCTGCCGGCGGGAAAATATAAGAAGTTATCACATATAGTCTATAAGTGTGATTATCACATAGTATGGGACCCCTAAGTATCGTTTTCGGGTATTATTTGGTGAATTAAAGAGCCTAGTTGAAAGCGATATTAGAATGTTGTGTGAATGGAAAAGCGTTGAAGTTATAGAATTGAATATACAAATTGATCATATTCATATAGTATGTTCAATACCACCAAAGGTTTCAGTTTCAGAATTGATGGGAGTTTTAAAAGGTAAGTTGGCTATAAAAATATTTAAGAGTTACCCAAAATTAAAACAGAAACCATATTGGGGAAATCACTTCTGGTCAAGAGGATATTTTGTTACAACACTAGGAGTGGATGAAGAAATGATGTATCTGGCTCATCCCGATAAATCAGGACAAGTTATTAAAGCTGCGGGTTGATTTGGTATGTACATCGGCCCTTGTGTATAGTTAGCTATTAAAAAAATCTTCCTTGTTTTCACTTGCGGATTTTAAAGGATTTTTTGCCGTTTATTTTAATTACCTTACTAAAAATTTGTTATGAAAAAAATTCTTGTCCCGGTAGATTTTTCTACACCTTCAGAAAGTGCTGCGGAATATGCAATTGAAATGACAAAAGATATTCCCGGAACTGAAATAATATTGTACCATGTGTACAGAAACGTCTTTTTTTCTGCATTGAAGGACAAGGAAGAAGGATCCAAAAAAACGGCAACAGATGCTGAATTGAAAATTATAAAAGACTTCCTTAAAAATAGCCCTAATCAGGAAATTACTATTGTATCGGAGGAAGGTTCTTTTATTGATAATATTTCAAAGTACGTTTTTTTCAACCATATAGATATGGTAATTATGGGTATCAATGGGAGTTCAAGAATGACGAATGTGAATTTTGGAAACGATACCCTTAACATGATAATTAATATCAACACTCCCATTATGATCATTCCTCCTGATGTAAAGTTCAAAGGGATAAAAAATGTACTTTTTGCCTCAGACCTTAAAGATGTCGCACGTAAAACGCCTTTTGATTCACTTAAGAAAGTATTGGATTTATTCAGTTCAAAACTTTATATCCTGAATGTAGATAGTGAACACTACGTTGAGCTTTCCGAAGCATATAAGATCGAAAAAGAGGAAATGGAATCAAAACTTAAGAGTTATAATCCGGAATTCTTTTTTTCAAGGGCTTATGATTTTTTAGAAAGCATTACCAGTTTTGCGGAAACCAAAGAAATTGATGTTATAATTACGGTTCCTAAAAAGCAGGGCTTTATCAATCAGGTTTTTAAAATCTATACCAGGAAGCTTGCACTCGCCAGTCATATACCTATTATGGCGATTTCTAAGTAGGCCTTTTTTGCAAACCAGGTTCTGGGAATTTCATTCGGTGGGCTAATATGGCATTAGTATAACCTGGCAAAAACACATTCCAAATTGCCGATTATTCCGGAAGAAGCAGATTCACAAGATGAATTTGAGGTTTATTGAAGATTTCTTGCATAATAGTGACTCAAAAAAATCTTCCTAGTTTGGCATAGACTTCATCTCCGGGATTTCTATCACTTGCCATTGATTTTATTCAGCCACCATTCTGTTCTGGTTTTGGGAGTCACAAAGTATTTACAATTTTTATGTCCATTCCAGAGGCAGCCATGTACAAATATTACAGTTCTGTATTTTGGTAAAACAACATCCGGTTTACTAGGCAGGCTTTTGTCGTGGAGTTTGTAGCGGTATCCATTGGCATATAAAAACGGCGAACGAGCATTTCTCCAAAGTAGTCTCCATTGGAGTCATTTGTGGCCTTCGGATAGGTTTGGTATTCCTGCCTATAATAGCGGTCATTTTTTTGTTGCGTATTGCTTTAGTACACTCGTCTGCCATTGCTTAAAGTTAGAAGCTTCCCGGTTTATATTTTTATAAAAAAAGTAGCTGCTGCCCAAATTCTGTAGGTATTTTACTACATTAGCACTTCACCATTAAACTCACATAAATGTTAACAGTGGTATTAACCCACGAAGTAAAAGACTATGCCCCATGGAGAAAAGTATAAGATGCGGGGGAGCCCTTACGGAAAGCATCGAACATAAATATGCTTGCAGTCTACACTTCGGTGGACAACCCAAACAAATTAACCTTAATTGGCGAGGTTGCCAGTATGGAAGCCATGCAGGCTTTTATGCAAAACCCGCAACTGGCCAAAGATATGGAAGCTGCCGGGGTAATAAGCAAACCGGAAATTACGGTTCTGAAGAAAATGTAAGGATTGCCTGAATAGAAAAGGAATTCAAGGTTTGTGGAAACATGAACCCTTTTTTATGTACTAGACCGAAGGCATGGCAAGCATTGTCTTAAGGTGCCCGCAATGATCATCTGTTTTCTTCAGGTTCTATGCTCTGCAGCACGAATCTATGAATGTCCGTAATTTTAGAATTCTTACTTTTAGCTATAATTTTCTGCTATATGATAAAGTTTACCAGGTTCTCCCTCTCCGCCCTGCTGTTAGTGGCATGCCTGAAAGTTACTGCCCAGAAAGAAAAAAAACCGGCGGCAACAGATTCGCTGAAAAATGTTGCTTTAAGCGGCCTTGCCTTCCGAAGCATTGGCCCTGCGGTTACCGGCGGCAGGGTGGTAACGCTGGCTATGAATCCATTTGATCACAATGAATATTACGTTGGCTCGGGACATGGCTCTTTATGGAAAACAGAAAATAACGGGGTAACCTTCACCCCGGTATTCGATCATGAAAAATCCTATTCGATTGGCGCCATAACTATTGATCCTACCAACTCTAACGTTGTGTGGGTGGGCACCGGGGAAAATAATAACCAGAGCAATGTAATCTATGGCGATGGAATATATAAAAGTGAAGACGGCGGTAAGAACTGGAAAAATATGGGACTCGGCAGTTCTGCCCACATCGGCGGCATCGTTATTGATCCTTCCAATTCAAATATCATATACGCGGCGGCGTATGGTTCATTGAGAACTGCCGGTGGCGACCGGGGGATATTCAAAACCACCAATTGCGGCAAGACCTGGAAGAACATATTATTTGTCAGTCAATATACAGGTTGTTTTGAAGTACATATGGATCCCCGTTATTCCAATATTTTGTATGCTGTGGCACACCAGCGGATGCGGAAATTATATACCGGCGTAAGCGGCGGCCCGGAAAGTGGTATCTATCGCAGCACCGACAGCGGAGAAACGTGGCAGAAGATGACCACGGGCCTGCCGAAAGAAGATTTGGGCAGGATAGGAATGGCCATATCACCGGTGAACCCGGATGTGTTGTTTGCGATTGTGGAAGCCAAAAAAGAAGGCGGTGTATATAAGAGTACTGACCGCGGGGTAAGCTGGAAAAAAGAAAACAGTTACGTTTCCACCTATCCGTTCTACTTTCAGAAATTATTCTGCGATACCAAAGATATTGACCGCATTTACAGTATGGATGTGTATATAAAGGTGAGCATTGATGGCGGCAAAACATGGAAGACACTCGGCGAGGATAAAAAGCACCCGGATAATCACTTCCTCTGGATAAATCCGAAGAATAATCAACACATGATAGACGGGTGCGATGGCGGCGTATATGATACCTATGATCAGGGGAGCACATGGGCATTTAAAGCTAATATTCCCATTGCCGAGATCTATAAAGTAACTACAGACAATACAACTCCTTTTTATAATGTGTATGCCGGCGCACAGGATAATAACAGTTTTGGCGGACCATCACGAACCATAAGTTCCGGCGGCATTACTAACAGTGACTGGTTTTTTACTACCTCCGGCGATGGCTTTCAATCGCAGGCTGACTGGAAAGATGCAGATATCGTTTACGCACAATCGCAAAACGGCGGACTGGTCCGCTATGATAAAAAAACGGGAGAACAACTATACATTAAACCGTATGACCTGAACGATACCGGGTATCGGTTTGATTGGGATGCGGCTTTATTGATCTCCCAATTTGACCACAACCGTTTGTATTTCGGGGCCCACAAAATATTCCGGAGCAATGATCAGGGTAGCAACTGGAATGTAATAAGTCCTGACCTTACCCGCGGAGTTCCCTCAGAAATGGAACAACTGATGGACAGGAGCTGGAGTATTGATGAACTGGCCAGCAAGAGCTCGATGGGACAGATATCTGCCATTGCAGAATCGCCGCTTGATGAGAATATAATATTTACCGGTTCGGGGGATGGCCTTATATATTATACAACCGATGGAGGTAAGAACTGGAATAAATCCCTTGCGCCGGGGCTGCCGGAATATGCAAGAATTGCACAAATAACTCCCTCGCACTTTGATAAGTACATGGCTTTTGCGGCCTGCCAGAATTTCCTGGGCGGTGATTACAAGCCTTATATTTATAAGACAACAGACGGGGGGAAATCATGGTTCCTGTTTAATGGCAACCTGCCGGAAAAAGGAAGCACCTATACTATTGCAGAAGATGAGGTGGATAAGGATTTGCTTTATGCAGGCACGCAGTTTGGCGTATTTTTTACAGCTGACGGCGGCAAAGAATGGGTGCAGTTGAAAAACGGGATACCAACTTCATGTGTTATGAGCCTGACCTTACAGAGAAGGGAACACGATCTTGTAGTTTCAACCTTTGGCAGGGGTATTTATATCATGGATGATTATACGCCGCTGAGGCAACTGACAAAGGAAAATCTTGCCAAAGAAGCTTACTTGTTTCCGGTAAAGGATGCGCAAATGTATGTTGAATCAAATCCATTTGGATTCAGGGGCTTGGGTTTCCAGGGAGCCGGGTATTACAGCGCCAAAAATCCGGAGGATGGGGCCGTCTTCACGTACCTTATGAAAGATGAACTTAAATCCTTAAAGGACCAGAGAATTGATTCCGAAAAGGCAGTTCGGAAAAAGGGCGGGGAAATAAAATATCCAACCTACAAGGAACAACTTACGGAGAAAGAAGAGCCTAAAGCCTACCTGCTTTTTACCATCACCGATGCCAATGGAAATGTAGTCCGGAAAATTAAAACCGATGGAAACAAAGGCGTGAACCGGGTTACCTGGGATTTCAGGTACAGCCCTTTCACTTCTATATCCCTTAAGCCTTTTGATAGCTCCATTCCCTGGAATGATCCCGACAGAGGTTATATGGTTGTACCCGGAAAATACAAGGTATCTCTTTCCAAATTTGTAGATGGCGTCTTCACCGAACTGGGAGGTCCACAGGAATTTAATTGCAGACCATTGAACGAAACTGCTGAAACAGATGAACAAAGGGCGGCGCTGGATCATTTTAATAAAAAGGTAGCTTCTCTTACGAGGGCTCTGTCAGGCGCAGATGAATACAGAAAATCCCTGGAAGATAAACTGACCTATTTAAAGCAAGCTTTTATCGAAGGGGCAAAAGTACCGGACAGCGTGTATGATTCCATAATCTCAGCCGGAAAAGATCTTGATGCCTTTGGCCGCCAGTTGAATGGCGATCGCCTCAGGGCCCAATACGAAGGAGCTTCTCCGACTTCTTTAAAGAGCAGGGTGGATATGATCACTTCTTCATTATGGACTACTACGTCAGCGCCCACCTCTACCTTCATCCAGTCGTATAATGCCGCGGCAGATAAATTTGGTGGATTATTAATAATACTTAAAGCCCTTGATCACAAAATAAAAACCATCGAAGATCAATTGGAACAATATGGCGCCCCTGCCACACCGGGGAGATTTCCGGAATGGGAGAAGGAGTAGCGGGTATTTACCGGTCCTGATAAGGCTGTTCACAAATAACGATATCGGGTATCCTGTATCGTTATCTGGGTAATTTTATTCCAGAAATGTTGGCATCTGTCAAATTATGGCCGCTGTTGGCTTCTCCGCAAGGAGCAGCCGGGAAAATCCTGGAACAGGAACTGCCGTTACGAAAATTTTACTCATCAATATTCTTTCTTTGCTTTCACCACAATTGTATCTGTTGGCAGCAAGGGAACTGTATAACCGCCTGAATCCAGCCGTGTCTTGGGAAACTCTTTCTGCAAGAATGCCCAGTAAGCTTTGTTTACGTTGGTTTGAAAGAGATATAAATTATGCAGTGATTTCATTCCTTTCAATTGCGAAACTCCTGCTGCCGTTACTTTGGTGCCAACGAGGTTCAAGTATTCCAGGTTTTGTAAGGGAATTAAATCCTTGAGTCCCCGGTCACTAATGGCAGTATGATCCAGGCTCAGCCGGGTGAGATTATCCAGTTGTGCAACTATAATCATGCTGGTGTCGCTGACATTGGTATTTCCAAGCTTAAGCCAAATCAATTGTTTTTTTAATGACAGCAATAATTGCAGTTCTTCCTTACGGATAAGTGTATCCGTAACAAAATTGGCCGTTAGATAAAAGGTGTTTTGCGCCACAGGCAAAACCACGACGCCTTTTTGTTTTAATTGTTCAATGACTTTATCATCTGCTTTTTCAACGGGGTGGCCAGGGATATCTGTGAAATTATTTTTACTGGAAGGAGCTTTTTGCAAGGCCAGCAAGATGGGTTTGATAGGAACCGGCTGCGGGATTTCGCTGACCTTTTTGGTAAAATCAGCGCCTGCGCTGATCCACCAGCGTAACAGCGCAATCTGGCTTTCGGTTGGCTGGGGCTTTTCTTTGGGGGGCATGTGATCTTCATTGTCCACCGGCAATAACAATCGTTGTATCATCTTACTGCTGTCAACATTGCCCGGCTCGATGACCTTTCCATCTTTTCCTCCTTTCATCAGCATCAACTCATCATCCATTCGAAGCTTGCCTTTTTGTTTATTGGGACCATGACAGGTATAACATTTTGTTTGCAGGATCGGCCTGATCACATCATTATAAGCCAATGCCTGTTGCACATTGGGAAGTGGCCTGATTGTGATATTTGCAGCACTGTCTTTTCCAAAAATATCCGCCAGAGGTTTGAAGAGATAATCGGAGCCGTGGGTTAATGAACCACCCAGGTGACCGGTAATAAAAATCAGGACAAGTAATCCTACAGAAAGAAATTTCTTATTGATGGCCAGCAGATCATTTTTTTCTTTTGCATATAAAAGGAATGAAGTGAAAGTAAGGCTGATACCCATCCATTGATGCCAGTTAACCAATGTCCTGTTATAATCATCACTGATTGATAAGAGGTACCCGGTGATGCAGGAAAGCAGTGCTGTAATGGTACCACATAATAAAACAATAGGAACAACCTGTACTAATGATTTATTTTTTTCCCTGAATGATAGCCATTGCAACAATAAGCCGGTCAGTAAAATACCGATAGGCAAGTGCACGAGCAGGGGATGAAAATGACCCACAAATTCTTCTATGGATTGAAACACGGGAAAGAATTTAAGATGGATATCGTTGTCTTAATAATTGCAACATATATACATTGATAGCCCATTGGTCTGCCAAAGGCTCCCGCGTATAGGGCAACGTGGGCATATAGTCAGGCGGCCCAAACTCTGTTAAAACAGTCATTGCTTCTCCTTTCTCTTTTTTGATGGCTGCTACTTTATCCCACCAGGTGAGATGGGCCATCACTGCATCCTTCCATTCAGGTGCACGGGGATCGTTTACCTGCGGTCCTTCAGGGTGTCCTATCCGTGCATGTATATGATCTACTCTTTGCAGCGTCCTATCCACTGTTACCTGCTGATCCTGTAAAAGGCTTTCATGCACATTGCACCAATGCGATACGTCAAAAGTGACGCGCAACTCGGGAATGGTGTCTATATAATGCCTCGCAACAGGTGCAGAATATAATAAACGGGAACGGTGAGTTTCATGACTTATTCTGATGCCTGTAGCTTTTGATAATGCGGTTGTATGATCAATAAATGTTTTCCCCTGTTCATACGTAAAATGATCTCTTCCCGAATGGCAATTGATGTATAATGGTTTTTGAATGGTATTGGTAGCTGCAGCATCAATCATTTTTTTGAATGTGCTGAAGTGTTCGTTGTAATTACTCTCATAACCAGCAGTAAGAAAGCCAACCTCAAGGCTATGTTTTTTCAAAGCATTAAACATTTCATCCTGGTCTTTCTGCGAGGAGGGCCACCATATTTCAATTCCGTCATAACCGTCTTTTTTTACTTTGGCGCAGTATTCATCCATGGTGCCGTTGAAGCCCCAGTTGGTGGCAAGTACTACCAGTTTAAAATTATTATTCATTCCCGAATTTGTTTTGGGTGATGTGGCAAATAAATCTCGCGGGGAAAGAAAGATTGTTGAGGCCATGGCGCCTGTGGCGCCCAAAAATTTTCTACGTTTCATTTTCATTTTTATTCATGATTATGATTAATATGGATGGAAAATAAAGCCACTAATTTTTTAAACATTTTTCTTCTGCCAGGGGCGGAATTACGCCAGGATATCTTCAATCACTTTACCCCGGGTATCAGTTAAACGGAATGGCCGGCCCTGGAATTGATAAGTGAATTTTTCATGATCAAATCCAAGCTGGTTAAGAATGGTGGCCTGGATGTCAAAAGGCTCTACTTTGCCACTAATAGTACTATAACCAATTTCATCTGTTTCTCCGTAAGTGAATCCTTTCTTTATGCCGGCACCGGCCATCCAGATGGTAAATGCATCCGTATGATGATCTCTTCCTTTAAAAGGCATCTTTTTCCCTTCACGGTTTTCCTGCATGGGTGTCCGGCCAAATTCACCACCCCATACCACCAATGTTTCTTCCAATAAACCCCGTTGTTTCAAATCCAGTATTAACGCCGTAATAGATTTATCTACCTGCCGGCATTTATTGATAAAGCCAACATCAATGGCCAGGCTGGCCTCGGAACCATGACTATCCCAACCCCAGTCGAACAACTGAACAAAGCGAACACCTTTCTCCACTAATTTTCTTGCCAATAAAATATTATTTGCAAAACATGCTTCACCGGGTTTGGTGCCATAAAGTTCATGAATATAGGCAGGTTCATTATTGATATTCATAATTTCCGGTGCAGCTATCTGCATCTTATAGGCCATTTCATATTGCGAGATGCGGGAAAGAATTTCGGGGTCCTTATACGTATCATATTCCTGTTGATTCACTTCATTGATCGCATCAATGGAAGCCTTTCGCAGGTCCCTGCTCATGCCATCGGGGTCATTTAAGTATAATACAGGATCGCCTTCGCTTCTGCATTGTACACCTTGGTATACACTTGGCAGAAATCCACTGCCCCAGATACTTTTGCCTGCATCCGGATTCTTACCCCCACTTGTTAATACAACAAACCCCGGAAGATTTTGATTCTCCGTTCCCAGCCCATAGGTAACCCATGATCCTAAACTGGGGCGGCCCATCCGTGGTGAACCGGTTTGTACCAACAACTGTGCAGGTGCATGGTTAAACTGGTCGGTAGTGACGGCTTTTAAGAAACATAACTCATCAACGATCGTTGCGAGATGCGGCATGTTCTCACTGACCCAAGCACCACTTTGACCATGTTGAGCAAACTTTGCCTGCGGCCCCATCATTTTAGGGACTCCGCGTATGAAGGCAAATCGTTTTCCCTCAAGCAATGACTGCGGGCAATCCTGCCCATCCATTTTCATCAGCTCCGGTTTATAATCAAATAACTCTAATTGAGAAGGCGCACCGGCCATGTGTAAATAGATCACGCTTTTTGCCTTTCCGGGAAAGGGTGGCAATTTGGGCAGTAAAGGATGGGCAGGATCAAATGCAACACTGCTCACCGGCGATTTACTGATGCATCCTCCGATAAAGGAACCTAGAGCCAGTGCGCCCAAACCCATCGCACTTTCTTTTATAAAATGACGGCGGGTATATTGCCGAATTGCAGCAAGTTCTGCATCTCTTAATAACCGTTGATTATGTAATTCTTTTTGGGTCATGATAAATCATTATAAATGTACTTGTCGGAATAGGACCATTGAATGCTCACCCCTGCTTTCGCCGATTCTATTCTGCCTCTTTATTTTTACATGGCTTCTGAATTTACTGCTATTTAAACTGAATCTCATTTTTTCTCACAGGTTCTAATTCTTGGTCACCACTTCATCCAGGTTCAATATTGCATTCGCTACTACAGTTAATGCGGCTGTGTCAGGATTAACTGAGGTATTTACTCCGCCCATAAATTCGCAGGCCTTTTCAGGATTATTTTTAAATTGGCTTAATGATATGTTATACAATCTCATCAAGGCTTTGAAACTTTTATCATCAACAGTATGATTGGTCGCCAGTTCGAATCCTCTTCTGATTTGTCCTTGCACATCGCTGCCTGCTTCGCTTTGCATGCGGTGAGCAAAGCGCCTTGCCATGTCAATATACGAAGAATCATTCAGAGTAGCCAGCGCCTGTAATGGGGTGTTGGTGCGGATACGTCGCGCTGTGCATACTTCGCGTGAAACCCCATCGAAAGTGATCATGGATGGATAGCCGGCCGATCGTTTCCAATAGGTATATAGGGCACGACGGTACTGCTGATTACCTTTGCTTTGCACCCAATCGGTACCATTCCATGGCGAAAGCCAGATGCCTTTGGGCTGCCAGGGAAATACGGAGGGTCCGTACATGGAATCGCATAATACCCCGCTGATACATAACGCCTGATCCCGCACCTGTTCTGCAGAGAGTCGAACTCTTGGTCCGCGTGCATAATATTTATTGAACGGGTCCTTTTGCAATAACTCAGGGGTTATTTTAGAATCCTGCTGATATGTGGCACTTATAACAATGGTGCGTAATAGTTTTTTCATACTCCAGTTATCATCATTCATAAACTGGTAGCTTAACCAATCCAGCAATTCAGGATGGGTGGGCGGTACACCTTGTGAACCGAGGTCTTCCAGTGTTTCAGCAAGGCCGGCTCCAAAAAGTTGTTCCCACATGCGATTTACCATGGTTCTTGCGGTAAGCGGATTCTGTTTTGAAGTCAACCACATTGCCAGACCCAAACGGTTGCGTGGAGCATTTTGAGGAAATGGATTTAAAGATTTCGGCACGTCAGGAGTCACTTTATTGCCTTTAACCAGCCAGTTGCCCCGTTCGAAAACATAAGTGGCCCGGTGCATATCGGGTGGATTGTCCATCATGACAGGAGTGGTGGGAACGTCTGCTGTGAACAGTTTCCAATATTCTTTGTTGATATCAGCATACCCCATTTTGTCTTTACCGGGCAGGTCATCCGTAAAGTAAAACCAATCAAATAAAGCGCCGTTGTCATCGGGTTTCTTCAAATTATTATTTACGTAGGTGAAGTAGAGGTCATGCATACCGTGGTTGGTAGCGATTTTTGATCGCGTGATTGTCCATTCTGCTTTTGTTACCGGCAATTGAATAATGGCGATAATCGCTCCTGCGGGAGCATCCAAATGAATCTGCCAGGTACCACCCTTTACATACGACTGGTATCGAAATATGAGCTGATCTTTATTTTGGAGATCCACATTTTTTAATCTGCACAGGGCATGATTGCGGAATGCAAGCCACTTCGTATCACTCAATTCACTATTGGTAAAACTGTCACATTGAATAGAATTATAAGAAGGCTGCCATGTTTTTAGGAATGTATAAGCGTCCTTTGATCGTTGATCAGAACCATTTTGTTTGATCCATTTTACAACTGACGATATTTCTTTCTGCAGGCTATCATTATAATGGCGAAGCAACGGGTAATCGGCATATGTATCTTCATCCCTGGTATCATTAAAGAAAGCGAGGAACTTATAATAGTCCTCATGATGAAAGGGATCATAAGGGTGGCTGTGACATTGCACGCAACCGAATGTAGTACCCAGGATAGCCTGCCAGGTCGTATTCACCCGGTCAAGAACTGCCGAGGTTCTGAATTCTTCATTATCGGTGCCTCCTTCATCATTTGTCATTGTGTTTCGGTGGAAGGCAGTTGCGATAAAATCATTATCTGTAGCATTAGGCAAAAGATCCCCGGCGATTTGATCGGTTAAGAACTGGTCATAAGGTTTATCAGCATTGAATGCATGAATAAGCCAGTCGCGGTAATGCCATATGTTTCTGCTGTCATCCCGTTCATAGCCTTTGGTATCTGCATAACGGGCAAGGTCGAGCCACATCGATGCCCATTTTTCGCCATATTGCGGAGATGCTAGTAATGAATCAACGAGGTCAGTATATGCATGATCGCCGTTATCATTTAAAAATTTATTTGCCAGATTTTGGGAGGCAGGCATGCCAATAATATCGAGGGCTACCCTTCGCAGGATCGTTTTTTTATCTGCCTGGGGCGAAGGTTTCAGATCCTGTTCATTTAATTTTTGTTCTATAAAATTATCAACCGGATTTTTTGCCCATGAACTAGTTTTTGTAAACAATCCTAAAAATGTTTTGAGTTGGGGAACAGGTACATTTTTTACGGGAACATAAGCCCAATGCTCACCCCATTGGGCACCTTCTTCTATCCAACGGCGCAGGATATCAATTTCTTCTTTGGAGAGCGGATCATGTCTATAAGGCATCCGGTCCTCAGGCTCGCGTAGTGTAATGCGTCGCATCAATTCGCTATGGTCCGGATCACCGGGAATGATGGCATATTTTCCGGATTTTGTTTTTGCCAATGCTTCTTCACGAAACAATAAGCTGAACCCTCCCTTTTGTCTCACCCCTCCATGACAGGTAATGCAGTTTTTATTGAGGATGGGTTTTACCTGTGTAGTGAAATCAACAGGCGGATGAATGATGGCTAACTTAATGACTATTATGAATAACACCAGGATACCTATTACCAAAAATGACTTTTTCATATCAGGCAAATACCGGTTTTAATGAATTTAAAGTTGACAGTTCGTTTCAATGCGGAAAAAAAGAACTGATGTAAATCTATAACAGGTTTAAGTACTTTATGACTTTGGCCACTGACCTACCGATACAAATGACAAAACGAAATTAGATAAATTATTGATGATTAATGGAAACATCGTAGGTATGTGAAAAAAGACATGGCAAACAATCAATATAATGATGTTGAGAAGATTTTTTCTCCTGGAGTTTTGATTCCCGAACCGAAGTTTATACCACCATGTTCCGCACGCTTACCGGATTTGTTAGATCGCATGATCTTATTTGTATCCTTTGATCAGCCAAAGGAAAAAAACAAAACAATAATTTTATTAAAAAGGTACATCCCGTTTTCCTGTTTGATTTGCAGGCGCCGAAAACCGCCTTTAACAATCAGGAAGATTTTTAATTCGATTGCTACAACATTTGAAATTAAGCTGGAAAATTTTCCCCCACTGCTCTTGGCGTCAAGGTTATTAAACCTGTATAATTTTCTTGCAGGCAGGGTAGGCATCTGCCATAGTATTAAAGTAACATTTATCTTTATCGCATTATTCAAGAGAGAAAACTGATTCCTTAAAAAAATGAAATCAATTATTATTCTATCCGGGCCGGTAGGTGCTGGGAAAAGCGCGGTTGCAAGGGAATTGGTTTCCTTGTCGCCGGAACCGGTTACTTATATTGAGGGAGATCATTTCTGGACTTTTATTGCCAAAACTAAACCGGGCATCATCGATCCCAGGATTTTAAAATGATAATGACCTCCATGGTGGCTGCGGCAGTTCCTAATGCGCTGGCAGGTTATGAGGTGATCCTTGACTTCTCCATCCCCCCATGGTTTTTGGATAACGTCCGCAAGGTTGCCGGATTGTGGAAAGTACCTATGGACTATGTAGTACTTCTGCCCCCACACGGGGTATGTGAAAGCTGCGCCGCTGGAAGGCCCCAGGGCACTATCGCTGATTATGCTCCTTACCTGGATCTATATCTCGATTTTGAGGTTGCGGGACAATAGGGGCTTGATGATGATACCAGGGATGCTAAAAAAATTGCTTCACACACCAGGGATGGAATTGATTTGGGTAAGTTTCGTGTGCAATAAAGATTGGTTGGCGACTTGGTTTCCCTGCACCTTTGCGTGAAATTCTTGAAACTTAATCGTGGTTCGGGGGTCACTAAACAAGGCACAGGTTTTTAAGATGGTTAAACCGGCCCTCGTTTTTAATATTCTGCTATTAATGTTTCTGCAGGTATTTTTAATTTGTTGTGCAACTCCCTTATCATGGTCAGGGAAAGTTTTCGACGGCCGCTTAATATTTCTTATTTACGGCTGCGCCCCCTAAAATTTTAGTCAATTCTTTTTCATTTATTCCCATCTGTTCCAGTTTGAATTTAATTGCTTCGATAGGATGGGGAGGAGGAATGGGGTAATGTTTTTCTTCATATCCTTCTGCATTAGTCCGTATGCTCTTGGTAATGCATCTTTGTAATCTTTTTTTGTTTTAATTGGTTTTAACATATGTAATCTTTTTAGCATTAATATTATCGCACTCTCTGTGAGTACCTATCCATACAATAAAAATAATCTGTAAATAATATTCAATGTCAACAACCAAATTGTATTTATTGCCATGAATATTGAAAACTATTCTTTTACTATTATTAACCGAAGCATTACCAAATAATTGTTTCAGATCGTTATGATTTCTCCATTTTGCTTTAGTGGCTTCTTGGTACCAGGCATATAAAGACTGCTCTGCTTCTTTTTTCTTATTAGCATATAACTTCAATGTTTTTAAAGCAATTATTCTCATGTTGGTTTACAAATATTAGAAGTGTTACCAAATTGGTAGCGGATTATTTGTTTGTTCTTGTTGTCATTCGGTGAAATTTTTTACCTGATTGCCAAACAGGGGGAAGTGACTATTCAATTAAAATGAGTGTATATTAACTCAATGATTTAGCAAACTTTATAAGACGGGGATGAGGCATATATGAATGTGACCAAGGATCAGAATATTTAAAAGAGAGGGGTGCAAATAAATTCAAAGCTATTTCCTGATTAAGTTGTAAATTTCTTTTTGAATCTCTCTCCATCCATTTATTATTTAACTGCAAGCAAAAAAAAGGAAATAGATTATGGAAAAAACAAGCACCATCAGTCGCCGGAATTTTGTAAAAACTACCTGCAGTTTCAGTGGCGGTCTCATCATTTCATTTATGATTCCCGTTTATGCCGGTAAAAGGCTCAAATCAATTTTTGATAAACCAGGTTCGGACACCACGTTTATTCCAAATGCATTTTTACAGATAAGCCCGGATAACAGCATTAAAGTGATACTGGCTCATGTTGAAATGGGGCAAGGTATCTGGACTACTTTGTCCATGTTGATTGCTGATGAGTTGGATGCCGACTGGAAGGATATTACAGCGGAGCACGCTCCAGCTGACCAGGCTTATGCACATACAGTTTGGCATATTCAGGCTACCGGCGGCTCTACAACAACTTGGTCGGAATTTGATCGCTACCGTAAGGCCGGGGCTACAGCAAGGATACTATTGGTGCAGGCTGCAGCTAATAAGTGGGGCATACCCGCAGACCAGTGCAAAACTGAAAAAGGGTTTGTAATATCGGGGAATAATAAATTAAGCTACGGCCAGCTTGCTGAAAGCGCTGCGGCACTTACACCACCGGCCGACATTCCGCTAAAAACAAAAGATCAATGGAAGTATATTGGTAAAAACATGAACAGGCTGGATATACCGGTAAAAGTAAATGGCAGCGCCGTATTTGGAATTGATGTGGAATTTGATGGCATGTTGTATGCAGCGGTGGCGCATCCTCCTGTGTTTGGAGGTAAAGTAAAATCATTTGATGACAGCCACGCAAAAATGGTGAAAGGTGTGGTGCAGGTAGTGCAAATACCAACCGGTGTTGCAGTAGTAGCCGATAATTATTGGGCAGCCCTTCAGGGGACGAAGGCATTAAAAGTGGATTGGGACCTTGGTGCCAATGCAAATGTTGACAGCGTTACCCAATTGGCAGATTTTAAGAAACTGGCAGACTCCGAAGGAAAAATGGTCGTGAAAGCAGGTGATGTATCAGCCGCCATGAACAAAGCTGCCAAAACGATAGAGGCGGAATATGCTTTTCCTTACCTGGCACACGCTACCATGGAACCGCTGAATTGTACTATAAAAATAGATGGTGACAACTGTGATATTTGGACCGGCACGCAAATGCCCGGATTTGAACAGTCAGCTGCAGCAAAAATTCTCGGGCTGAAGCCGGATAGCGTAAAAGTACACACGATGTTTTTGGGCGGAGGTTTCGGAAGAAGGGGAAATCCCTATTCAGATTTTGTAAGTGAAGCTGCCTATATCGTAAAGGCTTCCGGTAAGGCCGTAAAAATGATCTGGACCAGGGAAGATGATACGCAGTCTACTTTTTACCGGCCTTCCATTGTGCACAAGGCTACGGTTGGTTTGGATGCTGCCGGCATGCCACTGGCATTTCATAATATTTCTGTCGGCCAGACAATAGTTCTTGATAACGGGGGAGCCTCCACGGAAGGTATTTCAGATTCTCCATACCTGGATGCCATTCCCAATTATTACGTGGGATTGCATTCACCTGAAGTAGGTATCCCAGTATTATATTACCGCTCTGTGGGTAACTCCCATACTGCTTTCGTAATGGAAACGCTGGTGGATGAAATGGCACACCAGGCAGGTAAAGATCCTGTGGAATACAGGAGGATGTTGCTGAATGGAAAGGTAAGAAATTTAGGTGTGCTGAATACTGCAGCAGAAAAAGCTGGGTGGGGCAAGCCTCTTCCTGCAGGCCATTTCCATGGTGTGGCAACACACGAATCTTTTGGAAGCTATGCAGCCGAAGTGGCTGAAGTTTCGCTGGATGAAAAGGGATTGGTAAAAGTTCATAAGGTAACGGTTGCTATAGATTGCGGGCAGGCCGTAAACCCGGAAGGAATAGTGTTACAAATGGAAAGCTGCATAAATTTTGGATTATCGACAGCATTGTTTGGCGCCATCACACTGAAGGATGGTGTGGTGCAGCAACCTAATTTTAATAAATATCGTTTACTTCGGCTTCCGGAAGCACCGGCTGTAGTTGATGTACATATTGTGGAAGGCATTGGAAAAATGGGTGGTATTGGTGAACCGGGAATGCCCCCGGTAGCGCCCGCTGTTGCGAATGCTATTTTTGCCGCCTGCGGCAAACGTATCAGGCAATTGCCTTTCGGCGAAAACAGTTTTAAGACGTAGGGAATTTTATAAACTTCTTACATTAATATTTCCGTTTTCTATTTCTCAACATCCAGTATAAATCCTGTGCTACCTGCCTCTCCGTTAGGGGCTATTCCTTGTATATCCACAAAATACTTTCCGGGAATATCGCCTGTATACAAAGAAAAAGACCCGCTTCCTTTCTCATTGGTACCAATTTCGGGTGACCAATATAAAACCTCCCTGAAATCGGGCAGCGGGCTGTGCAGTTCTTTATCAGAGCTATATTCAGGAGAATAAAATATTCTTTGCTTTTGCAGGCCATCATAATCCAGCAGCAGGTCATTGGGATTAAGCGTATAACCCTCAAGGTTACCTTTATAAGTGGTATAGCTGACGATACCATAAGATACGATCGGTCCGTAAAAATATTTGGAAGCTACCACTTCCAGTTTCTGAACCTTCAGCGGATCGTAGGCAATTATTTTATTAATATCAAATACAGGAACCCCATCTAAAAGAACGAGCGGGTTCACTTCAAACATGGATTGCTCAAAAGGCTGATTGGAACGTAAAGCAAAAGCCGGGGCATTGAAAGTTACAAACCGGAAGTCACTGCCTTTGCGCCGTACGCCTACTTCCTGCACATATTCCCGCATCACTTCTTCCATGGTGGTAAAGCGGGTATAATTATCAAGGAGGTATGTTTTAAAAGGATTATCATAAAATGGAAGTGTATCGATTGTTGGGTTTTCAAATGATTGGATCTCTTTATCATGATAACCGTTTTGAACCTGCATATTAAAATTGCCTGATCGTAAAACGTCTGCCTCGCTTGCTGAAATATCCAATGCGGGTATGGCGTCACCACTATATTCTTCTGAAAAAGGGCTGAAGATTTCTATGTGATAACCGCTGTCTATGCTTGTATTTGTCTGCACAACTATTTGATTGGCGCCATAAAAATCTTTCATGTCAAAATGGATCAGACCAGCGCTGTCACTTCTGCAACCTTTTAGCTGTATCCTTTTGCCAGGAATAGAGAAGTAAACCAAAACCCCCGGAGCCGGTTTCTTTGTGGCGTCATCGGTAATTCTTCCCGTAATGATGTGGCCTCCATACTCTGGTACATAATTGAAAGAAGGCATTTCATCCTGCAAATTCTTCACCTGGTTAAATTTTCTCCAGCCCTGCGTCAGCAGCAGGTTATCAAGCGCTTCATTAGTTTCGGCATTTTCATTGTTTGCATAATAGCTGGGCATTTCAATCGGCCCCCTCAGGTCAGAGGACAGCCACAGGTAGCTATATATATTTACCGGGTCAGGCTGATGTAAACTATCCAGCCTGAAAACTGCGGCAGATAAATTTCCCTTTAGAGTATTACCAGCCTGATCTGTCGCGTCAATTTGTATCTCCACCTTACTCCTTGGATTATACCTGTTTTTATCTGCATGTGCGGTTAACAGCATTTTACTTTCGGGTCTTTTAAAATAAAGCCGCTCACATTGCGGTCGTTTATCCGAATCAAAAACCGTTATCTGCGTAATACCTCCCGGTAAACTATCTTTATTCACAATCAATTGCGTCCGTCCATTTTCAACAAACTGGGTCCTTGACATTATAACCTGCCCGCTATTTTGAAAAATGATATAAACGAAGGGCTGTGAATTTTTCGGCACGTCAACTATAGCGACAGATACATTTATCTCATTCATACCGGTATCGGATACATGTAATATATATCCAGAGGCACCAGGAACAGTCAATTGTTGACTGATCAGAGATCCGTCTTTGCAGGTAATGACAGCAGTGTAAATTTTACCCGCTTCAGGAGTCAAATAGAAATGACCCATTCCAAATTTTAAGGTCTTAAGGTAAAGAATTGTATCGTGCTGCTGGTCAACAAGAATGCCTTCACAGTCAATTCCTTTATTTCTATTATCAGTTACTTTAAAAGCAATTTCACTTTTTAGTCCGTTTACAAGTTGCCCGCCTTCGGGGAAAAATCCTGCGGTGTAGCTTACAGGTTCATGAATGGCTGAAGTATCCAGGCTCTTCGTGGTATTGATGATGCTTATGTATTTTTTAAAATAATGATCCGGCGGGAAATTTTTCATCCAAGAAGTATAAGCCCTTAGTTCATAATTTCCTGTTGCCAAAGAAAAGGGTAGATAAAAGGATCCGTTTCCTGAGGCGTTTTTTATGGCAATTTTCCCTTGTAATACCGGTTGATGCTGCTTATTCAGAATTTCTACATAGACAACTTTACTGATTGACAAAGGCCGGTTATTGGAAGCCCAGCTAAGGTATGCCTTGAACCATAACACTTCACCGCACAGGAAGATTGACTTGTCTGTATGCAGGTAAATCTTTTCCCTCAAATTATAAGCGCTTTCTTTCGCCAGGTGGTTTTGCATTTCAGATACCTGGCTAAATGCCCTGTGTTCGGAAACAAGGAAACCTAACAATATAACGATCAATGCCAGCCTATATTTATATAAATTGAATACCCTCATTTTTTATAATTTATGGCCAGAATGATGGTTTTATGTTCGTACCTTTTAAAGTGCAGTCCACGCATGGACTGAGAGCCGCTGAATAAACTGTTGCACCTGATGTCAATGTAATAAGCAGGATCGGATCATACAGACTACCAAAATAATATTTTAAACTATCAGGCATATTGGGAATAGTAATCTCTAGACAATCGGATGGTAAATTCCAGTCCTGTGGCATAGAACTATGATTAATAAAGATTCTTTTTGAGGATGAATTACCGGCGCTTACATATCCTACCACCAATTCAGATGGGTTCGTTAAGCAATGAATATTGCCTGAGGTTTCATTGGGCTGCGGATCAAAGATGGAACCCACATTTTGTGTATTATTTTCCATGGCCAACCAATAATTATAACCGGTAACATCAAGGGCATACTGGGTTACCAATATACTGTATAACACACTTAGCTTAGGGTCATGTTGGCCTATAAAAGCAAGGGGCATTTGATTGATTACATCACTTGATAAATTGGTAGTTGAGGCGAGGTAGATGTTGGTAGAACTAACCGTTTGCCAGCAATTGAATACCTGTTCTATCCTGGGAATAACTGTATTGTTTCCGGCATCGTAAACATAATAAGATTCAAATGGAGTACGGAATTGCCACGTTTCACTAAATGACCATCGATAATATATGGTGGAATTATTGGGGTCGTGAGTATTCAAAAGAGTTTGTACACCGCCATTCTTAAACTCCCATCCGATACTATCAATAGGAGGCGATGACTTAAACGGGACGAGATCTGATAAGTATTCTTCACCGTTAGAAGTAATGATATGCAACCTGTATTGATAAGCAGCATTAAGGTTTAAAGTATTAGTGCTGTTATATATTCCGTTTCCGGCTTCATTTAAGGGAAATACATTTTGATGATTATCTTCTACTGAAACCTGTGCATTTAATTCATTAACCGGAGTGGCCGTATCTCCTGCGGTTAACATTCGTGACCTGGTAAACTTGAAACTTACCGGAGCGGCCCCGTCTATAAAACCTTCTACCACCAGTGCATTGGTTTCTGTACTTTTCAGTTTAGGATTATATGGCACTTTACAGTTAGTAAGCAGCACAGTCGCCATTGAGTATAACAGGATGATCCGGTAAAAATATTTTCGTTTCATTTAAAAGCGGATATTATAAGTTATAAATGGAATGGCGTTACCGAATATGGATAATTTATATCCCTGGGTAGTCCCATTCTGAGAAACATAATAAACGGAATAGGCATTCTTGCGCCCGAAAAGGTTATATACTCCGAATGTCCATGAATTATGAGTGACCTGTTTTACTTTATGGTTCCCATCCACATTTACCGAAACATCAGTTCTGAAATAATCAGGAATACGGTACTCATTCCTTTCAGAATATAACAGTCTTTCAGAACCGGCATAGTCAAAAACACCTACCGGTAAGGTGATGGGCCTCCCGGTGCTATAAGTAACGTTTAGGGATACACTGAAGCGATGAGTAATCCGGTAATTCCCGACCAGTGTGGCGCTATGCGGCTGATCAAAACCAGTAGGATAGTAATTCCCACCATTGATGATTTCACCTGCAAGCGGATCATCTTCCTTTATCAGTGAACGGGAATATGTGTAGGTAATCCAGCCATTGAGTTTCCCCGTGGCTTTTTTCAGCAGGAATTCCACACCGTAGGATTTACCTTTCGTGGTGAATACGTCTGTTTCAATATGATGGTTCAGGATGAGGACTGCCCCATTTTTATAGTCGAGGTAATTTTGAATCCATTTATAATATACCTCAACCGAAGTTTCAATAGTGTTTGACTTAAAATTTTTATACAACCCCAGCGAAACCTGGCTTCCAGACTGCGGCTTTATATTGGGATCACTTAATTTCCAAACGTCGGTCGGAGAAATGGTTGTAGTATTTGAGATCAGGTGAATGTACTGGCTTAGTGTATTAAAAGATGCTTTAATGGAAGTGTTTTCAGAGAGGGTATATCTTGCTGATGCTCTGTACTCAGGGCTCCCATATGTTTTAATAATTTTTCCCGCAGGGTAAAAATCGATTCCAGTAATGGTGCTTTCTTCCCTCGGCTGGCCCGGTACATAGGTATACACATGTTTTGGCCCAAGGTAATTATACAACGAATACCGGATACCGCCTTCTACTGATAGGTTCGAAGAAATATTGTACTGATCTGAAATATACAATGCACTTTCCAGCGCCCTTTCGGCTTCAATGGTATCGGGAATTACCAGTGATTTGCTGCCCCACGGTGTGAATGTTCCGGAATTAATTTTATAATGAAGGCTGCTTAGGCCAAAAGACAATTTATGCTGGTTATTAAAAAAATAACTGAAATCGGCATTCATTTTATATTGGTTGATGGCATAAGTAAGCTGGTACGCATTTACGGGATTATCATTACTCTCATCTTTATAATCATAATGATCTATCCCTGCAGTTAGCACTCCGTAAAATCGATTATTGAAATTATGTTTCCATTTTATGTTTCCATTTTTGTTGTGGTATGAATAAGTCGTATCGCTGTCAAGGCTAAATTTATCGCTGCTGTAGTAACCATTCAGGTAAATATTATTTTTATTATTCACCTTGTGGCTAATGTGTAGCGTGGCATCATCAAAGGAAGCGCTGCTTTTCTGGTATTCCTCAGGCAATAATTTGAATATCCAGTCAGAATAGGTACTTCTCACACCTGCTGCAAAAGTAGTTTTGTCTTTTATCAATGGCCCGTCCAAAGTTATTTTGCTGGTCAAAGGGCCAATACCTGCAGAGCCGCTAAGCTTTTTATCATTGCCATCTATGGAGGTTATATCCAACACAGAAGATATCCTTCCGCCATAATTAGCAGGGATGGCGCTTTTATATAAAGTAACATCTTTGATAAGATCAGGATCAAAAGCGGAGAAGAAGCCAAACAAATGGGATGGATTATAAATATTAGCTCCATTGAAAAGAATGAGATTCTGATCGGTAGCTCCGCCCCTCACATTTAGCCCCGTACTTGCTTCACCTACTGATTTTACACCGGGCAAAGTAAGAATGGTTCTCAATACATCCACTTCGCCCATAATGGCGGGCACCTGCTTCATGGCAATGATGTTTATTTTATTAACCCCCATCCCGGTGCTACGGACATTCTTTTCTTTTCCGGCTTCTACCAATACTTCCTTAAGTTTTAACACTTTTTCATGCATCTCAATATCGAGTTTACCATCAGCGTAAATCATTACCTGTCGTTTGGTATCAAACATTCCAGGTGCAATAATATTTAAGGTATGCCGGCCGGCAGGCAATTCCAGTGAATAATAGCCAAACTGGTCGCTGTTGACCTGGGTATGCGGATGTTCCACATAGATCAAAGCACCAGATAAGGATTCACCATTTTCTTCGTCACGCACATAACCGGCAATATTTAATTTTCCTTTAGGGAGATCATTTCTCTTTATACCTATATCATACAATTTGTTTTCAACAGATATTTCTTCGTTCACATTTTTTGCTTTATTAATGTAAGCAGGGATGCCCGTTTCATTTTTGGCAATGACCGTTCCGGTATCTTTTTTATCATTAAAAAAACCATAAGGAAGATCTGTGGCAAGTGTAAATCCTTTGGTAATGAAAACCCGGTTTTCCTTATCAATTATATAATGCCAATCAGTATTGGTGAACACTTTGTCCAACACAGCAGGAAGATGAGCGTTATTTACATTAATCGTAATGGTTATGGTATCGAACTGTGCAGGATCATAGTAAAAATGAAATGTAGTTTGCTTTTCTATTTGCTGAAAAAATTCAGGGAAAGTCACTTCATTAAAATTACCTGTAACCAGGTTATTGCCCGCCTGCTGGGCAAAGCTTTCTCTGGTGATAAACAATAAAATAAACGTAACCACCAAAAAGAATTGCTTTTTCATGTTAACGGATAATTTGGTCATATAAAGCAATTACTTTCGTTAATACACTTTCAAAATCTTTGCGATGGAATTTCAGATGGGCCTGCCGCATGCGCAATTTTATTTCATGGCTCTTATCTCCCATAAACCGGAATACATCTTTCTTGTTTTCTATAAGGTAATATAGTCCGCTCCTGAACAAATAATAATGGTTTGAGGAATAAAAAACCTTTCCGGCAGCATTAGATTTTATAACATCTTCCATCGTTTTCACGCGTCTTGCGAAGAGCCGGACCTTCCCGTCATACAATAAATCGTAAAAACCGGTGATATCAAGATTTTGCTCCTGATTTTCCCTTAGCATGATGAAGGAATGGCTTGCCAGGTAAAAACTATCGATGAATTCATTATGCAAAACGACCTTGGAAATACTATCGGGAAATAAAATAATTACTTCATCCCTGGTAATATCATACTGCATAAAAAGGGGCTCATACTTAATGCCTTCAAAACTTATCCATCCGTAAGGGTTATCATTTGCGGCAAAAAAAGGATCACCTTCAAGCCTTGAGGTGAAATCTACATATTCTGAGCCATTATAAATCGGGGCATTTCCGTCTGTGTAGCGGTTGTATAAGCTGATTAATTTTTTCTGTTGCCAATCTGTTATCGAATCTTTATTTATACTTTGGGTAAATGAAGTTGAAAACAAAAACAAGCCAGAAAAAAAAAGCAAAAAACATTTCATCTATATCAGATCTTTAAACCAAATCATAAAACGGTTCAGGTAATATGAAAACGGGTAATGTAGAAAGATATCTCATTAAGCGGCGATGAAGTTAATTATTGTCAGAATAACCTAGAAATTTATTTATATATAATACAAAGAATGTTTGATTTATGACAAAATCTGTGAGAACTCATTGAGCGGGCCAACGTGAACGGCATATTATTTTAACCGTTGATACTATTGCCGAGGACTTAAGCTCATTGATAGCTGGGTGTTTGATTTTAAAAGGTCTGGTAAATTGATCAATCTGCAATAATTGTTGAAATACCGTTTCTTAAAAAATCCTATTAAATTGCATTGAATCTGATTTTTCGGGATGTAGCGCAGCCCGGTAGCGCACTACGTTCGGGACGTAGGGGCCGCTGGTTCGAATCCAGTCATCCCGACAAAAAGCCTTGATTTATCAGGGCTTTTTTAATAATTCGGACATAATTCGGACAAAATATTGGTCCGGCAATTATCCTGAAGGTAATTTCAAGAGATTCAGTGGATATTGCCGCCAAATCATTCCGGACAGCAAACAGCTGTACTACTACAACTCCTTCGATTACCAATGTTCTGAACTCTTTAGCAAATGGATTAGTAGCGCTTACCGGAGGAAGCAATGGAACACTGGGACAATTAAACGTCACTGGCAGTCCTTTATATAACTCCCTGAATACTTTTATAGCTAATAATGACCCGGCTATATCGGGCAAGCCTAAGGCTTAATTGAACTGGATATTACTGGATGCCAGTTTAACTATGTTTCCAGTTATCCTCAAAGCGGAGCGATACCAGTGAGTAATTTTACAGCCGGTACCCTGGGCGCACCCGCTTATCCCGTAATTCCGAATACTTCTACCATAATTACTTTCAAGCATTACTTGAAAAAGGAGATTTATTTCTGCAGGATTCGTATACAGGCCGTCTGTTGAATAGGAAAATATCAGAAGATCAAAGAGAATTTCTGTATTAATTCTTTGTTGGTAAAAAACACCAACAAAGGCGAAAAAAATAGCTTTATGAGTTAGCCTAGGACGTTGCGGTATCGTTGATAAAGATTATTCAGATTGTAATTACGGTAGCCGAACCGCAACATCCCATAAGTTGCGCACAAAGCCTAAATGGAGACATTGCGCAGAAGGAAATCAGCTTTGCGATTTGATGCAGTCCTGTTTCATTGTTTCCCGGACAATTTGATTTATTGTAATGGCGGAAATACCAATCTCTTTGCCTTTATACAGCTTCAAGGTTTTGCTCACATTTATAACAAACGCAATTACACTTCAATCCTTTTTTTACTTCTTTTACATTCAAAGGCAAACCGCTTTCAATGCTTTAAGCTATTGTAAAAACTGCACTTATTAATAACATCCCAATTATTTAGGTAATACTTCATTTCATGATTTTGGTTGCATTAATAAATCTTATCGCCCCTCATATCTATTTTGACACGATATTTTTTATATGCCTGAACATAAATGATTGCTTTTACTGCCATGGTTTCGAATAGTTTATTGCTGACGATGAAATGACGAACAGTTGATTACCGCTATTCTATTCACCGACTAATTTTTTTCTGGCTTTATTTCACTAATTGAAAGCTCCGGCGTTAATGACTTGTTATCTCTCTCTACCACCATTTCCTTTAGCAAACTGAAAGAAATTTTCTGCTTAATATCTAATGAAGACGCACCGATATTCATAGTGTATTTCCCTGCTTCGGCTATCCAGTCTGAATTGTTTGTATCATATGAAGCAAGATCTTTAGGAGTTAATGTAAAGGGAATCGTTTGCGATTTTCCAGGTTGCAATAAGCCCGTTTTAGCAAACGCTTTTAATTCTTCTACCGGCGTATCAAAATTGTTTGCTGGAGCGCTTAAATATAGTTCAACCACTTCTTTTCCCGGAGCAGCCCCTGAGTTGGTAATTGTTATCGAAGCGGTAATTTTTCCATTAAAAGTTAATGCACTCAACTTGACTGGACTATACTTGAAGGTAGTATATGATAATCCGTACCCAAACTCATAAGCAGGTTTTACACTGAAAGTATTGTAATTACGATAACCTACATAAATACCTTCTTCATAGGTTACTTCTGCCGGTATAGATTTGCCCATAGGAGTAACTATCACCTTTTCCGGGAATTGTTTTCCCGGGAAATTTTTTGCAGATGGTACATCTGCATATTCTTTAGGGAAAGTAGTCGCCAATTTTCCTGATGGGTTGACTTTGCCTGTTAATATTTCAGCAATAGCGCTCCCGCCTTCCATACCAGGTTCACCTGCAAATAGAACCTCGTCCACTTGATCCCTCCATTGTATTACATTAACAGGAGCTGCAATATTTAATACGACAACCACCTTTTTGTGTTCACTATGAAAAGCAGTTGAAACTTTATTGATTAAATCTTTCTGTTTATCGGTCAAATAAAACTCAGAAACGGTTCTATCTGCAGAAGAAGCGATGGTTGTTTGTTCCTGAAAACAACCATCGCTTCTTTTAGGAAGAAAATTTATCATCAAAATCCTTAGGATTTTTTTGCAGAAAACAAGGTCCAGGGATAAGATTTCATCTCTGTCAGATACTTGCTCATCCATGCAAATTGCGGATGTTCTTTGTAAAATGGAGCGCCTATAAAATCTGCTCCGCATGGGTGACCCATGTGAGCCCAAAATTGCATATGATTCGCTAAATCGGTGGTGGTTATTTTTCCCTGAACGGCACCCATCGGGTAAAAAGGCGGCTCGTCCCATTCTTTGCATCCCAGCGGGTCTGTATCAATATGGCCGCAAATGACACAACGGTTATCAGCGGTTTTATTGGTACGTGCATCCACATGGTCGGCTTCAATTTGCTTCCCGGTTTCTGCATCTATTTTGCCTTTCAGATTTATGCAAACCAGTTTTTCCATTCTCACTTTCCTGGCATTAGGAGAAGTAGTTTTGTCATTTATATTAAAAGTGGTTTCTTCTTTTATCAATTTCGGATCACTGGGAAAATTGCTGCCAATTATAGCAGTATCCTTGCTGCGCCAAACGCGGTAATCTTTTAAACCAAGTTCCAGCTTGGCTACTTCATTGGTTTTGGTATCACCAATCAGCCAGTCATTTGCGTAGCCGCCATTATTGCCGGTAACAAAAATTTTTACCACATCGTCAATGCTGTTCGAATATTGGGCTGCTTTGCGGGCACGCATAAATTCAGGAATGCCGGTAGAGTCGAATAAATAGAATTGGGTAATTGTTGTTTCAGTTATTAATATTCCTGCATCGGTTTCTAAAAAATCGTCCCCGCTATGTATAAAACCGGGCATGCAATCCATTAGAATATGGTGACCGCTTTGTGGAACAATATCTGCAATCTCATTCCAATGCTGGCCTACAATATAGGAAGTCCAGTTATTATGCCCCATTACTATTTTTCCGTCTTTGGTATAACTACCATTTGCAATGAAAGCGCTGCAGTTACCCGGCGCTTTATTATCGCCGCTATGCTCCTTTGCTGCATTTTCCAGTGAAGGCACGTAATAATAGGCAAGCTCTTCCATCGCATTATAGGCCGTCAGATCAAGGCTATCATAATTCTTATTTTTTGCCCGGAGCCCTTCCACCATACCATTGATTTCATCCTTATACTCACGGTCAAGTTTATCCCATAGAAAACTCCTCGCTGCTCTCCTGTAAAAATTCCAGTCTTTTTTGGTTTCATGTGCCAGGGTATAAGCTACTGCCTGCAGAGAAGTATCTATTTCGTTAGCGGCCAGGTATCCATGCTGGTAACCAATGTCAGCCGGGGAGCCTTCAAGGTGAAGATAGATCCATCCATTTTCATCGGCTCTTGATGCTTTAGCAAGGCGATGATTTACAGTACTGTCTGCAGTATTTTTTTGTGAAGTTTCAGTTGCTGAATTGCAGCTGAATAAGGTAATGGCGATAATGAAAAAAAACAATAAAGATTTCATGAAAAATATTTTCATAAAAGTAAAGGAATATTTTCAAGAGAAATTTTATGACTTTGGTCTGCCTGAATTTTGTTTTATCATCATTTCAATAATGAATAGCATTGTGTGGCAATTTCCAGCTCTTCATTAGTAGGGATTACCAATATCTTAACCGGTGAATTATCAGTATTAATTTCCCTTAGACTGGGTAAGCGACTTTCATTTTTATATTGATCCAGTTGAATACCGAGGTATTCAAGGTTTGAGGAGCATAGTTTACGCATCAGTGAGTCATTTTCTCCAACACCCCCGGTGAATACTATTGCATCCAGACCATTTAGCAATGCCGTATATCCGCCGAGATATTTCCGGATACGCCAGGCATACATCTCATAGGCAAGTTGGGCTTCTTTATCTCCACTTTTTATTTGCTCTTTTATTTCCCGCATATCACTATGGCCTGTTAAGCCTATCATTCCGCTTTTAATATTCAGGAGGGTATTTACCTTTTCAATATCGTAGCCCAGCTGGTTTACTAGGTAAAAAATAGCAGATTGATCAAAATCGCCGCAACGGGTGCCCATGATCAATCCGTTCATAGGACCGAAACCCATACTGGTTTCAAAGGATTTCCCATTGAGAACGGCGGTCATGCTGCAGCCATTGCCGAGGTGGATTGTAATTATTTTAGAATTTTCTTTTTTAAGATATTCAATGGCTTTCTTGCTTACATATTTATGACTGGTACCATGAAATCCATAGACTCTTATGCCATCTTTATGGTAAAAATTATCGGGTATGGCATATCGGTAAGCGACAGGTTGAATGGTTTGATGAAATGCGGTGTCAAAAACAGCGACCTGTTTTGCAGAAGGAAATAATTTTTCGGCTATCTCAATACCAAGGTAATTAGGTGGGTTATGCAGTGGCGCCAGGGGGAATAATTGTTTTATTTTTTTCTTTACCTCCTCTGTAATTACAGTAGTGGCTGAAAAGTTTTCCCCGCCATGAACTACCCGGTGGCCAACAATATGAATGGCTGAATGGTCTTTGATAACACCTGTTAGCGGGTCAGTCAGGAGTTTTGCAACTTCCATTAATCCTTGCTCAGGATTTTTGATGCTGATATTTTTTTTAATATCCTGTTCTTTCCCGTCTTTGAAAACCTTATGAAGAATAGTTGAATCTTCCATACCTATTCTATCAATGATTCCACTGCATATAACCATTGCGCCGGGCATATCAATCAGTTGATATTTTATAGAGCTGCTTCCCGAATTAATAACAAAAATATTCATGCAGATAGGCAAATTTTATTCAAGCTATAAAATAGAGATTATTCTATTATTGCTGTGCCTGTATGGCGGTAATCACTACGGTATTAAAAATATCATCTACGGTACAACCCCTGCTAAGGTCATTTACAGGTTTATTCAATCCCTGCAAAATAGGACCGATAGCGAGAGCGCCGGTTTCACGTTGTACAGCCTTATAAGTATTGTTACCGGTGTTAAGATCGGGAAAAATCAATACAGTTGCCTGGCCTGCTACCTTTGATTTGGGTAATTTCTTTTTAGCAACTGCAGGATCCACAGCGGCATCATATTGAATCGGGCCTTCTATCTGCAGGTCGGGCCTATGGGCTTTTACTAATTCTGTTGCTCGCCTTACCTTTTCAACTTCTTCTCCTTCGCCTGAAGTACCTGATGAGTAGGAAAGCATAGCAATCTTTGGCTGAATTCCAAACTTAATGCTGCTCTCGGCAGATGAGATAGCAATGTCAGCCAGTTGCTCTGAAGTTGGTTTGGGAATCACAGCGCAATCGCCAAAAACAAGTACGCGATCTTCGAGGCACATGAAAAATATGGAAGAAACTGTTGAAACGCCGGGCCTGGTTTTTACAAATTGAAGAGCAGGTCGAATGGTATGTTGAGTGGTGTTAATAGATCCTGATACCATACCATCTGCCTGACCCTTATACACCATCATCGTTCCGAAGTAGGCGCTGTCTTTCATAAGATCGCTTGCCATATCAAAGCTCATATTCTTATTCTTACGCAATTCATACAAGGTTGCAATGAAATCAGGTAAATCGGATGATTCAGACGGATTAATGATCTGTACATTGGCTGGATTCAGTTCCAGATTCAATCTTTTGAGAGAAGCTTCAATATCATCTTTCTTCCCCAGGATTGTAAGTTTTACGATCCCCTGTTTTAATAACTTTTCAGCAGCAATTAAAATACGGTCATCATTACCTTCCGGTAAAACGATATGTTTCTTTGCCTGTTTTGCCCGCTTAACCATTTCATATTGAAACATTCTTGGTGTCATTCCTTCCGGGCGGGAGGTGACGATCTTATCTACAAGTGCATTGGTATCAGTGTATTTTTCAAAAGTATTGATGGCTAATTCTATCTTGGATTTATTTTCAGCGTAAATTTTTGATTTTACAGCACCAACAATTTTTACTGTTTCAAATGTGCCTGTTTGCACCTGCACAATAGGTACTACCCTTTCCAATCCTTCCACCAGCTTAATGATTGGTTCATCAGGTTGTAGCCCTCCGGAAAGGATCATGCCAGCCACTTTGGGATAATTTTTAGACAGATTAGCCTGTATCATTGCAATGATAATATCGCCGCGGTCACCGGGCGTTACGATAAGTGTATTCTCTTCCAGGTGAAGCAGGCAATTGCGTAATTGCATAGCGCCGACAATAAAATGATCTACCCTGTTGGAAAGGTAATTTTCACCGAATAATAACTTTCCATCCACTGCTTCTACAATTTCTTTCATCGTAGGGCTTTTTAATTCCCTGGTCATTGGTATAACAGAATTTAAAACATCTCCTGGCAGCAGGCGCCTAAACAAACTCTTTAATTCTTCTACATTTGCGGGATCAGCCTTATTGGCAATTACAGCTACCACCCTTACTTCTTTGTCTGATAAGGTTTGCAGGGTAGATAATACATTCCTGGTTACTTCATCCGAAGAATACCCATCCGCTTTGGCTACAAGTATTAAAGGAATTCCCAGGTTCTTGGCAATTTCTACATTCGAAGAAAATTCAAAGGAGGCTCCTTCTCCTTCAAGATCCATTCCATCGACTACCACAAAATCATAAGCGTCATCTAGCTTCTTATATTTTGAAATAATTGTATCTATGATATACGCATTGTTGCCTTCACTGCGGTATTTCAACAGTTCCTTATAATTGAAGGCATAAGAATCCTCATAGGTTATATTCAGTCCAAAATGATCGATAATGGTTTCAATATTTATATCCTTATGGTTTCCTCCATTTTCCCTGATAACGGGTTTAAAATAGGCGATCTTTTTAATTTTTCCTACCAGGATGTTCATCAGCCCAAGAGTAATAACGGCTTTCCCGCTATCTGATTCAGAAGAGGCTATATAAATTGCTTTAGACATTCAACAGATATTTATCTTTAATTTTTGATTGCAAAAGTCGGTGAATTTTCTTTTATCATTCAGGAGGAAAATCATAAAATGGAATGATAATGCTCAAGGAGATAAATTTAAGCCGCCAACAGTTTTCTATGATTTTGAGGTGTCTTAGATTGATTAATTTTATCCTTTTCGTTTTTGGCATGTTATTTCATCAACCTGTAAAGTCAGGCACGAGATGCAAAAATTCATGAGATTATTTTCCAAAAATTGCTTAAAGAATAAATTGGGGAAGGAAATGCCATTAAACTGTAAAACTAAATATTATGACACCAAATTCTTCTAATGAACTTTCCTCAAGCATGACGTACCAACTGCAAATCTATTTTGCGGGCACAAAAAATATTAAGCCCAAGCTGCCGGTGTCTTTTGAAGCATTGGAACAAAAAGCCTGTGAAGTAATGAAGCCTGAAGCTTTTGGGTATATAGCCGGAGGTGCAGGTGCGGAAGCCACTATGGATAATAATAAGGCTGCATTCAATCACTGGCAGATAGTTCCCCGCATGATGGGTGATGTGTCCGACAGAAGTATTGGTATTGAATTATTTGGAATGCGGTTACCTTCTCCGATACTACTTGCCCCGGTTGGGGTGTTGTCTATTGCGCATCCAGAAGCAGAGGTGGCTGTTGCCCATGCAGCAAAAAGTTTGCACGTGCCCCAAATAGTTAGTACAGTGTCTTCTAAAACGATTGAGGAAATCGGAGCTGCCAATGAGGGAAATCCGCATTGGTTCCAATTATATTGGGGAAGAAATGATGATTTTACAAGAAACATGATTAGCCGGGCAGAAAAAGCCGGATACAGCGCCATAGTTGTTACGCTGGATACAAGGTTATTTGCATGGAGGGAACGTGATATTCAAAATGCCTACCTGCCTTTTTTGTATAATGAAGGTCTTGCAAATTATTTTTCAGATCCGGTTTTTTTGGCTGAAGTGGACGACCCTGGAAAGGATCCAATGAAGACCATGATGCATTTTGGGCATTGCTTTTCTAATCCCTCGTCCAAATGGGAAGACCTTGCCGTTATAAGAAATACTACCAAACTGCCTATAATTGTTAAGGGTATTCAGCATCCGGATGATGCTAAAAAAGCAATAGATCAGGGAGTCGATGGCATAATAGTTTCCAACCATGGTGGCAGACAAATGGACGGAGCTATCGGGGCTATTGATACCCTGGAAAGTATTGCAGAGGCTGTAGGGTATAAAACAACTATTTTATTTGACAGTGGCATTCGCCGGGGAGCCGATGTTTTTAAAGCTATGGCTCTTGGCGCTAAAGCTGTATTGGTAGGCAGGCCGTATGCTTATGGATTAGCAATAGCTGGTGAGGAAGGTGTAAAAGAAGTACTGGCTAATTTACTGGCTGATATTGATCTAACCCTTGGGCTTGCAGGATGTACTTCATGGGCAGAAGTTACAAAAGATAAACTAAAATATTTTGGAAAATAGAAGAAGGATAAAATAAAAAACATCCATGCTGACTGATCCACATGAATGTTTTTGAATATGCTTTGAATTATTTTAGAACCTGCTTGTGCTGGGAATACCAGATGATTTTACCATTTTTCATACCATTATCATCTTCATAATAGGTTGAATCTACTTTTCCATTTTTGTAGGTGTCTATTTCCTTATACCAAACATTGATATAGTTAATACTATCTTTTACTGAATGATTCTTTAGCCAAACATTCATCTGTATGTTTACGGAACTGAGGCTGTCGCGCATTTTACCAAAATAGTTAATTAAAGAATCAGCAGAGCCACTGAATTTATAACCATCTGCAAGGTAGGCGGCAGTAGTATCGGCCAGCGTAGCTCTTAGTGCTTTCATATCACCATTTTCCCAGTCCTTGTAAGAGTTCAGGGTTGTTAATAAATCCGAATCGGAAACATTGTTATTGAAATCTGTAGAATAATTTGCAACGTATGGCAGGGCTATAGTGTTGCCACCCCCGCTTGTTGTAGCCATATTGCTTTCCGTTTTGGGATTGCATGCAACAATCCAGCAGGATGCTGCCATAAGAAGTAAAAAAATGTACTTTTTCATTTTATTTTGTTTTTTAGAAATGACCTGGCCGCAAAGGGTTACGCTTATAGGAAGTATTCAAAGGATCGGCAGTTAGGTAAAATACTGGAAAGAATTAAATTCTATGCTATTAAGGTATAAAATATTTTTTCAAGGAAACGATTATTTTTTTATTTGACCTTATGATGACAAACCTGTTTTAATACAGATCATAGAACTATATTTTGAACAATCTCATTTTTATAAGGATAATCTGTGTTGAAATGCAGGCCGCGGCTTTCGTGTCGAAGCTGTGCTTCTTTTACTATCAAATAGCCAACAGTAATAAGGTTTCTTAATTCGCAGAGTTGAGGAGAAACATAAGTTGTTTCATATAATTCTTCCGTTTCTTCATGAAGCAAATCAAGGCGTTTCATAGCTCTTTCAAGCCTTACATTAGTGCGTACGATACCAACGTAATCTGTCATAACCAATTGTAATTCTTTCAGGCTTTGTGTGATCAAAATCATCTCTTTAGGGGCGGTAGTTCCCTGAGCATTCCAGTCAGGAACTACTTCATTAAATTGAAGGAAAGAAATTTTGCCAATAGAATCCACGTAACACCGGTGGGCAAAAACCATTGCTTCGAGCAAAGAATTACTGGCGAGCCTGTTAGCGCCATGAAGGCCGGTGCTGGCGCATTCCCCGCATGCGTATAAGTTCTGTATAGAAGTGCTGCCCCATTCATCGGTTTTTATGCCGCCACAACTGTAATGGGCAGCGGGCGCTACAGGTATATATTGTTTGGATACATCAATGCCGATCGATAAACATTTTTCAGCGATATTGGGAAAATGATGGTGAATTTTTTCCATATCCATTTTGGTACAATCGAGATACACGTGTTCGGTACCATTTATTTTCATTTCATTGTCAATAGCACGTGCTACTATATCACGCGGGGCGAGATCTTTTCTTTCATCATATTTCGCCATAAATGCTTCTCCGTCCAGGTTCCGTAAAATACCACCGTCTCCGCGCACTGCTTCAGTTATCAGAAATGCCTGCCCGCTTACTCCGGCCTCGTACAGCGCGGTGGGATGAAACTGGATAAATTCCATGTTTTCAATTCTTCCTTTTGCACGATACATCATGGCTACCCCATCGCCTGTTGCTATGGACGGATTAGTGGTAGTTCGGTAGGCCTGGCCATTCCCACCGGTTGCAAACAGCGTTATTTTTGAAATAATTTTTTGAATCTGGTTTGATTTCATATTCAGAACATATACGCCATAGCATTCTATATCGGGAGTTGATTTAGTAACGAGGTAGCCAAGATGATGCTGGGTAATCATATCAATGACGAAGCAATGACTAACGAGGTTTATGTTTGGCTTTGAAGCAATAGCTTTCAGCAAGGTATCTTCTATTTCTTTCCCGGTAATATCTTTATGATGCAGGATACGCGATTCACTGTGGCCGCCTTCTTTACCTAATGCATACTTACCCGAATTCTCTTTGTCGAATTGAGCTCCCCAGCTTATAATTTCTTTTATTCTTTCCACACCTTCCCTCACTACGATTTCCACAATTTTCGGATCGCACAATCCGTCCCCTGCTATCAAGGTATCTTCAATGTGTTTTTCGAAACTGTCATTACTGAAATCAGTGACACCGGCTACGCCACCCTGGGCATATTTTGTATTTGTTTCGTCACTAAAAGCCTTGGTAAGTACGGTGATGATTTTATCAGGGCAGTCCTGTGCAACTTTAAGCGCGTAAGTAAGTCCTGCAATCCCGCTGCCGATAACTAAGAAATCTGTTTTCATTGAATGGTTTGGTATTGATTAAGCATTCATCAGTGCGGGTTCCATCCAGGCATTACTTTCCTTTAGCAGATTAATCAGTTCCTCAACTGCAACATCTTCGGGTACTGACTTTTTGATTACTTCTTTACCTCTGTATAAAGTAATTTTTCCCGGCCCGCTGCCAACATAGCCGAAGTCGGCATCAGCCATTTCTCCCGGCCCATTTACAATACAGCCCATAATTGCAATCTTCACGCCTTTTAAATGATTGGTAACGGCTCTTATTTTTGCTGTGGTTTCCTGCAGGTCAAATAATGTTCTTCCGCAACTGGGACAACTGATGTATTCAGTTTTTGATATTCTTGTTCGGGTTGCTTGTAATATTCCAAAAGCAATTGAATTCATTAATTTATGATCAGGGATCATATTTTCCTCTATAAAATGATAGCCGAGGCATATACCATTTCCGAAACCATCGATCAGCAATGCTCCGGTTTCCGTGGCATAATGAATAAGGCTTTCCTCCATGGAAGGATGGCTGCTGTCGCACAGGATGACAACGGGATTTCTTACAGTATTTTCTTCCAATTCAATAAACATTCTGCGAATGCTTTGCATGGCATTCTTATTGGAAGATCTCAGGCATAGAACCGCCATAGGGTCCTTCTTCACTTTTTCCAATAAAGCTTTACGGTCAAACTCAGGGTAACCGGCCGAATAGCAATCCATCATAACAAAATTCAAACTTGCTGATTTTTTGATGGTATCATCAGTAAAGGAATGTTCATCAAACAGTGGAAAAAAGTTTTCATTTTCTTCCACCTGCTTCCAGGTGCGATAATCATTAATAACACCCAGGGTTCCGGGTAAAGGAAAATCAATAATTATATCGGCGCAAAAAATATAATCTGCAGCCATATCGCCAATGTTCCATTTATCCGTCGGCTCATCATAATTATAACCTATATCTTCCATATCCAGCGGTATGATCTTATTTTTTTTGCTGAAATCTGCCATTACTATTGGCACTTGTTTGCCACCAATATTTTTTATTTCTAAGGAAGTTCCTTTGCTGGTATTATTTGTCAGAAAATGCAGCGAGGATTTTTTGATTGATGGTAATGGAGTGCCTTTAACATTCACATATCTTTTCACAATATTCCCGCAAACCGGGATTTCATATTCAGGATCTTCCGTTAAGGATACACGAATAGTATCGCCTATTCCATCTTCCAGTAAAGTGCCTATACCGATTGCTGATTTTATTCTGCCGTCTTCACCATCTCCTGCTTCAGTAACTCCGAGATGTAAAGGATAACAATGACCCAGTTCGGTATACATGTTTTCAATCAGCAGCCTGTATGCTTCCACCATCACCCGGGGATTGCTGCTCTTCATGCTTAATACAATGTTGTAATAATTTTCACTTTCGGCGATTCGGAGAAATTCCATGGCGCTTTCCACCATACCAATTGGTGTATCGCCATAGCGGCTCATAATGCGGTCGCTCAATGAACCGTGATTGGTTCCTATACGCATGGCTGTTCCATATTCTTTACAAATTTGTACAAGCGGTGTGAAACGGTTTCTTATGCGTTCAATTTCTTCCTGGTAATCCGCATCAGAATATTCGATAAGTTCGAATTTTTTCTTATCTACATAATTCCCCGGGTTTACCCTTACTTTTTCTACAATTCGTGCAGCTATCTCTGCGGCGTTAGGTGTGAAATGAATATCTGCGACCAATGGAGTGTTATAGCCCCGTTTGCGAAGTTCATTTTTTATATTCAATAAATTTTCAGCCTCTCTTTTTGAAGGCGCTGTAATTCTCACCAGTTCTGCTCCCGCTTCAATGCACCGGATACTTTGTTCTACAGTGGCTATTGTGTCCATCGTATCTGTAGTAGTCATCGTTTGGATGCATATAGGATGAAAATTTCCCAACAGGAGTTCGCCAACTTTTACTTCCTGAGTTGCCAGTCTTTTGTACTCTGTTAAAGATTCTGCATAAATCTCCATAATTCAAATTATAAATAATGTAAAAATACGACTAAAAGGGTGTTTGTCTTACCAGTCTTTTTCAGGCTTATCGGGTGCAGCAACTCCTTTTATCTTACGCAATTTTTCCTGGAGTTCCTTCTCATTTTCAAGAAGTGATTTCAATTTTTCCTCTGCGTCCTGCTTAGACATTTTTGACTTCTGGGGCTTAGGTTGATTATTTTGGCTTTGGTGGTTCTGCTTATTTTGGGGATTTTGATTTTGTTTATTTTGTTTTTGTTGCTGTTTTTTGTCGTTCTGATTTTGTTGCTGCTGTTGCTTTTGCTGCTCCTTAAGTGCACGCTGCAGATTTTGACGGGCATCTTCATCCTTAGGGTCAAGCAATAGGGCATTTTGGTAGGCATTAATACATTCAGGAAGTTTTTTTGACTTCTGTAAAGCTACTCCTTTATTATAATATGCTTTTTCTTTTACAGTATTATCCGAACTTGCCTTTATGGTATTATCATATGAATCAATTGCCTTATCTGTTTTATCCTTTCTGTAAAAAGTGTTTCCTAAATTGTATGTGGCTGTAGTGTTATTATCAGCAATTTTAAGTGCATCGAGGTACGAATTTTCGGCCGCATCGTAATTATTAATCTTGTAGGCTTCATTTCCCTTAAATATTTCATTTGTTGCATTTTGTGCAAAGGAATGATTACTCATAAAAAAGATAAATACAAGAGTGGCTGCAAGATCTTTTTTGATCTTCCTTCTTTCAGAGATAAATAATTCCAGCATCAATATCAATAAAGCTGCAGCCAAGAAATATTGAAAATATTGCCTGAATGCTTCAAACAAGCTGTCACTGATAGTTGCAGCTCCTATTTGCCCAAGGTCTTTTTTGATATTCTGAGCCACTTCATCAGTTGAAGTATATAACTGGTATGATCCATTTCCGTTTTTGGCTATATCTTTCAATTCCTGTTCATTCAGTTTGGTAATAACCACATTGCCTTTGTCGTCTGTTTTATCTGAATTAGTTTCGGGATCAAAAATCGTTGCACCGAGGGGAGAACCAATACCAATAGTATTTATTTCTATACCTTCTTTACCCAGTTGTTTAGCCACTTTAATGGCATCATCATCATGATCTTCTCCATCACTGATGAGGATAAGCGATTTAAAAGTTTTTTCCTTAGGGTTGAAGGCCGCTTCACACAGATTCAGCGCATCGCTTATAACGGTTCCCTGGGTTGCTACATCATCAGGTGATGCTGAAGCAAGGTACATCTTTGCTGCTTCGTGATCAATGGTTATAGGCATCTGAAGGTATGCACGGCCGGCAAATATTACCAAACCAATCTTATCGTCCGGTGATTGATCAATTATTTTTGAAATCACCTGCTTGGCCCGCTCCAGCCGGCTTGGTTTAATATCCTGTGCAAGCATGCTCTTGCTAACATCGAGCGCTATCATGATATCTATTCCTCTACGTTGTATTTTTTGCGTTCCATCCGGTTCTACCAGGCTGGCAAGAGCAAATCCGCATAATGCAAACCCTATCAGAAAAAGGATAAATTTTGATAAAAACTTTTTGGCAGAGTAGTTCCTGGTTAATTGATCCACGAGGACAGAGTCGCCGATTTTTTTTGAAGTATTTCTCTTCCAGCGTTTGAGCAAGAAATAGAGTAATACCAAAACCGGAATGGCTGCAAGGGTAAGAAAATACTCGGTGTATTGGAAATGAAGCATGGCTATACCGCTAAATTAAAAATGAATGCGTATGAGAAAGTGTTAAATAATTTTGCTGAAGGGAATCTGCGGACTTTTATGAATCTCTTTCCTGGGCTCTGAGCCAGCGTTCCGGTATTTCATTATTGCTCGCAAAAAGGTAATCACTATAACTGCATGCGATGAGTTTTTTATCAGGTAATTCCATCCACCATCTGCCTGTTTTTTTACTCTGGATGAAAATAGTATCCACACTTGCGAAGGATGTGTGATATTCATTAAAATTTTGCCGCTCATCCAAATCCGCCTCCTGGTTGCGCCTGCTTTTGCCATCGATGAAATACCAAAGCATCTGTGCAATCTGCAATGCAGAGAGGTTCCTGACATCGTAAAGTGGGTTATACCCATAGATGCCCAATGAGGATATGCTGGGACTCAAACCTGCATAACGTATGAGGTTACAGGCTTCTTCTCCCGTAAACCCATTCGGGCTGCACATGGCTGCCGGCGCATCACTGTGTTTTATTGCTGCAATATCAAAACTGAGTAAATTGGTGTTTCTGATAACCGGTTCCATTTCTTCCAGTTGCTCCTTGGCAATCCCTGCGCGGTAGCAGTCAAACTTAAGCTTGTCCATCGTCTCAAGCATTCTCGGATGAACAAAATAACTTTGAAATCCAATGTGATTATAGTGCTTAACCATATTTGGTTCGCTGGTTAACATTTCCATTAAAAAATTATGGCTTCTAAGTGTTGATTCACTCCTGAGATCAATAGTCGCATCAATTACTGTAGCTTCAATTACTGCTTTAAGATCCTTATAGGCATAATACTGGGCAAGCGTATTATCGTGAGAACCGCCAATTATAATTATAGTCTTTTTAAGGCGGAGCATTTCAGCAATCACGGTTTTTGCTGATGCATAGCTATCAGCTAATGTAGCTCCGCATTTTATATTTCCCAAATCAGCGATGGCAATATCTTTGTGCCAGTAATGAAGTTGATAGAATTCTTTTCGGATTACATCAGCGGCATTTTGCTCCATAACAAAACCCTCCCTCCTGAATTCATTGATACCGGCGATTACCACATCCACACCTGATAAGTCAGGTAATTCCTCCTCATATATTTTTATGAAATTGGCTAACTGGCTGTCATTGTATGGTTCGCCGTCATTTATGGCTGTTTTATTTATGGGAGTCAAAAATTCATAGAGGTCGTACATGTCTGTTTTCAATTTTGGGCAAACCTAAAGATAAATAGTACAAAAAAAAACCATAGCTTTTAATTTTGCCGATTTAGAGTAAAATTTTAAATAAAGTATTGGCTTACTTTTGCAACTATGAAAAATTTGATGCAAGAGGTAGAACAGGCAAAAGAAGCGATTAGTAATTTTACTACTACAAAAAAAAATCCTGAAGAAGTATTCCGCATACAATTTCTGGGTACAAAGGGAGCATTGAAATTATTGATGGCCGAAATGAAAAATGTGGCTCCTGAAAATAAGCGGGAAATGGGACTTGTATTAAATGATTTGAAGGTGCTGGCAGAAAATAAATATAAGGAATTAAAAAAGTTGATTGATCTTGATGAGCAGGATTCCACAGCAGAAATAGATCTCAGCTTACCGGGAGAGATTTTGCCCTTGGGCAGCAGGCATCCGATTAGCATTGTAAGAAACAGGATTATATCTATTTTTCAACGCCTTGGTTTTGCCGTAGCTGAAGGTCCTGAATTGGAAGATGACTGGCATAATTTTACGGCACTTAACCTCCCGGAGGATCATCCGGCAAGAGATATGCAGGATACTTTTTATGTATCAAAAAATCCTGACTGGATGTTGAGGACACATACAAGCAGTGTGCAGGTGAGAGAAATGGAGAAAGGGCAATTACCCATCCGTATTATTTGCCCCGGCAGAGTATTCCGAAATGAGACCATCAGTGCCAGGGCACATTGTTTTTTTCACCAGGTAGAAGGGTTGTATATAGCAGGTGATGTTTCATTTGCTGACCTCAAACAAACCTTATATTTTTTTGTGCAGGAAATGTTTGGAAAGGAAATCAAGATCCGGTTCAGGCCATCCTATTTTCCTTTTACCGAACCCAGTGCGGAAATGGATATTACCTGTCTTATTTGCGGCGGATTGGGATGCAATGTTTGTAAATATACCGGCTGGGTTGAAATTTTAGGATGCGGCATGGTTCATCCGAATGTGTTGGAAAATTGTAAAATAGACAGTAACAAATATTCAGGATTTGCATTTGGAATGGGCATAGAAAGAATAACAATGCTGAAATACCAGATAAAGGATTTAAGGCTATTTAGTGAAAATGACCTCCGGTTTTTGAAACAATTTACCAATGCCTTATAACTAATTTATCCGTAAGAAATTTATGACTATTACTATTTGTGTTTGCGGAGCTGGGACTATGGGAAGGGGAATTGCCCAGGTAGCAGCACAAAGCGGATTTAGCACGATTCTCTTTGACATAAATGATTCGGCACTTGATCATGCAAGGTTAATCCTGGAAAGGAACTTAGATTATCTTCTGGAGAAAGGAAAAATATCAGTTGCTGAAAAATCAACCTTCTTTGAAAGGCTTACATTCGTTACTGATCTGCAAGAATGCACCGGTGAAATAATTATTGAGGCCATCGCTGAAAATGAAGGCGCAAAAATTTCTCTTTTTAATGAACTCTCAAAATATAATAATGAAGAAGTGATTTTTGCCACGAATACTTCTTCTCTGTCTGTTTCGGCTTTGCAGGAAAAAATTAGTTTTCCGGAAAGAGTCGTTGGAATGCATTTTTTCAATCCGGCTTATATTATGAAACTGGTAGAAGTGGTAAAGGGCCGCCAAACCAGTAATGATGTAGTGACCGCAGTTTATGAAATATGCAGGGAAATGGATAAGGTTCCCGTGATTTGTAAAGATGCACCTGGTTTTATTGTAAATCGTATTGCACGGCATTATTATCTTGAATCACTAAAAATAATGGAAGAAGGTATTGCAAGCTTTGAAGAAACAGATGCAATCTTAGAATCCTCAGGTTTTAAAATGGGCCCCTTTAAATTAATGGACCTGATAGGGATTGATATAAATCTGGCTGTTTCTCAAAGTTTGTACGGAGCATTTAATAAAGAAGAACGATTCAAGCCATCGCCTGTTCAGATTGAGAAGGTAAAAAATGGATTATTGGGTAAGAAAACCGGCAAAGGATTTTACGATTATACTGCACCGGAACCACAATGATCTTTTCCTTTCTTCATAATCCTTGATATAATAAGGGAAAAAATATTATTGATGAATGAAACAACAACATCTCAGGGGGAAATTGATTCTTCCAAAAAAATACTGGTGACAGGAGCCGCCGGCCTGCTGGGCGGAGAAGTCGTAAGTCAATTACTGGAGCAAGGGTATAATGTGACTGCGCTAATTCATCTAAATCCCCTTAACATTTCCCATCCGAATTTAATAATCAGGCAGTGCAATATTCTTGATACCTGTTGTCTTGAAGAAATCATGTCAGGTATTTCCGACGTTTATCACTGTGCTGCAGGTATTTCATTTGAGTCAAAAGATAAAAGCAGGCTTTTTAAAATAAATGTGGAAGGCACGGATAATATTGTTAATGCCTGCCTCGATGCTAACATAAGAAAGCTGGTGCATGTAAGCTCTGTATCTGCTTTGGGAAGAATAAGAAATGATGGAGAAGTAAATGAACAAATGAACTGGTCAGAGGAAACCGGCAATAGCGCCTATGGTAAATCAAAATACCTGGGCGAGCTGGAAGTTTGGCGGGGGAGGGGAGAAGGCCTTGATGCTGTAATTGTAAATCCATCAATTATTCTTGGCGGCAATAATTGGGATAATGGTTCTTCCGCAATTTTCAAATCTATTTACAATGAAATCAAATGGTATACTGAAGGAACAAGCGGTTTTGTAGATGTCCGGGATGTGGCTAAGGCGATGATTAGGTTAATGAATTCCAATATCACGGGTGAACGATTTATTATTAGCGGAGAAAATTTATCTTATAAGGAAGTATTTTACCTGATAGCAAAGTATTTTGGAAAAAATCCGCCTCCCCGGAAAGTATCGCCGGCACTGGCTGAAATTGTTTGGAGAGCAGAAGCATTAAAAAGTTTCTTTACAGGTCAAAAAAGGTTGCTTACAAAAGAGACAGCCCGCACGGCTCAGGCAACTGCTAAATATGATAATACCAAAATATTAAATTCATTACCAGGTTTTCATTTCACTCCTATTGCTGAAACATTAGCTTACACATGCAAAACTTTGAAAGAAAATTACCATCTTTGATTTTATTTATCCGTAACGAATAAAATCCAATCTCTATGAAACAGGTAATTTCTGCATCATTTTTTCTGATTTTATTTTTTATTCCTTCTATTTCGTTGTTCCCTCAGTCAGATTATTATTCTGTAAGAGGAAAAGTAATTGACAAGATTACCAGGCAGCCATTACAGGGCGCATCGGTTTTTGCACAAAACACCACCTTTGGCGAGGCGACTGATTCAGCTGGCGCTTTCCGTATCAGAATTCCGAACGGCGGTTATTCCCTGGTTGTAACTTTTACAGGCTATGAAACAGAAACAATTCGCATAACCAATACGTCTGCGCAAAATGATAGCCTTGTTTTTGAATTGACTCCAAGAGAAAAGTCTCTCGAAGCGGTTACTATTGCCATCACTACCGAAGTGAAGGATGGCTGGCAGAAATATGGACAGTTCTTTACAAAGAATTTTATCGGCCAGTCAAATTTTGCACAACAGTGTGCAATCAGAAATCCCGAAGTTTTGCATTTTTATTTCAGCAAAAAAAGAAACCGGTTAAAAGTATTAGCTACTGAACCATTGGTGGTAGATAATTTTGCCCTTGGCTATCATTTGAAATTTGCTATTGATTCATTTACGAACGAATATTCTACGAACACCAACCAGTTTATTGGTTATCCTCTTTTTGAAGAAATGAAGGGAATACCAGATAGTGAAGATCTATGGAAGCATAACAGGGATATTGCATACAAAGGTTCCATGCTTCAATTGATGAGAAGTATATTTAATCAAACACTTACCAAGGAAGGTTTCGAACTTCAATTTATTATTAAAAACAATAATGAGGAAATTCCTATCCCGCTTGAAAATTTATACGGCGCCCTGAATTATGATAAAGATGACAGTACCAATACTGTTGAGTTCATGCCTAATCAAAATGAAGTTGCTGTTATTTACAGGAATGCACAACCGGAAAAAATATATCTTGATTCGGATACTACAATTAAAAAAGATTTTCAATTATCTACCCTGACTTTCGCTCCTGGTGAATCGATAGTAATTGAACAAAATGGATATTATTATGATCAGACTGATATAACTACTAATGGGTATCTGGCTTTTAAGAAAATAGGCGATATGTTGCCCTACGATTATGTGCCGGAGTAAAACTCGCGCGCGAGAATTTAATATTAATTTATTTCAGCTTTTGCCAGTGAGCCCTTTTACTTTTTCCCAGATTTCAGGAAGCCTTTTTATCAATACAAGCTCTTTTCTCTTGCTGTAAAATTCCTGGATAGGAGTTCCCCAATACATTTTATTTCCTTCAATGCTTGAAGTTATTCCAGCCTGCCCCATTACAATTGCATTTTCTCCAATGGATATAGTTTTGTTTACGCCAACCTGTCCCCAAAGAATAACTCCATCACCTAAGTTGGTGCCGCCGGCAATACCTACCTGTGCTGCAAGAATGCAGTTTTTACCTATTACCACCTCATGACCTATGTGAACAAGATTATCAAACCTGCTTCCCATGCCTATTATGGTTGCATCGCTAACACCCCTGTCGATAGTGCAATTGGCCCCTATTTCTACATCATCTTCAATAACTACTGTACCGCAGGAAGGCATTTTCTTATGCCAGGCTTTCCGGTTTTTTTTAGTATTTAAATAAAACGCATCACTTCCGATAACTGTTCCCGAATGAATTTCAACGTTGTTACCAATAACGCTGTAATCATAAACTGAAACATTAGGATGAATAATACAATTATCTCCCACTTTCACATGATTACCAAGGAAGACATTTGGCATGATGGTGGTGTTCTTTCCAATTGTTGCAGAATCACTGATCAAATTAACTGACGATGCAAAGGGACGAAAATGGGTAACAATTTTTGAATATGCTTCAAAAGGATCATCAATGATAAATAATGTTTTACCTGCGGGGACTTCTTTTTTTTTATTGATGATAATAAATGTCGCTGCACTGTTCAGGCAGGTTTCATAATATTTCGGATGGTCTACGAAAACAATATCGCCATTAATAACATTATGAATTTCATTAATGCCGGTGGCCAAACCATTTTCATTTCCGGCAATTTCTGCTTTAATAAAAGAGCCTATCCATTGCGCTGAAACAGGAGAAGGAAATTGCATATAGAAATTTTTTTGCCAAAGGTATAGTTTGTCAGTTTGATCAGAAAAGCGGGTTTTAAAGTTTTTGATGCTTCTTTCCCGCAAAACCATAAATAAATTTTGGGTTAGTTTTTTTTACAGGACAAGCTTGAAAACCTGAATAATAAAATTTTAAATCAGACGTTTAATGTGAAGTTTGGTTAAACAGATTCTAAGTAATAGTCTTCTTAAAATGCTGTGCAGACTCATTCCTGCAAAAAAGCAATGATGAGGAAAATGATTTTAAGAGGAAAAGAATAAAATTGAAACGAAAATTATTAAAGCAAAAAATATATTCCTTATCCACAACCAATTTTTAAATGTGTATAAAAAAAACAATAAAATTTTTCTTAGAAGAAAAAATTATTTTTAATATTGTGTAGGGAATTTTCTTCCTGTACTTACTAACCCATATATATAACGAGGCCCGTGCACAAAAAGCCGGGCTTTATTATTTTATTGAAATCAACTCTTTTGCATTAAGGAAACTTCAAATGAAGATTATAACTTCCTATAAATATTTTATCGTTCATAAACCATTTAACGTACTGTCTGGTTTTACCACTGCGGAAGGAAAAAAATCGTTAAAGGATTTTTTTGATGTTCCCAAAAATGTATATCCCGTTGGCCGGCTTGATTATGATAGCGAAGGCCTGCTGCTTCTTACAGATGACAAATACGTTACTGACTTTCTCTTAAATCCAATTTACGGGCATGAAAGAGAATACTGGGTTCAGGTAGAAGGAAATATTACCAATGAGGCAATCCGGGAATTGAAGAAGGGAGTTCTAATTAATATTAACGGCAAAATAGTTAGAACCAAAAAATGCAATGCAGAAATTTTTCTTAAACCGCCGGCGGTTGGAGAGAGAAATCCACCTATAAGAATTAGAAAAAATATTCCTGACAATTGGATAAAGTTGATTTTGACAGAAGGTAAAAACAGGCAGGTAAGAAAAATGACTGCGAAAACAGGATTTCCTACATTAAGGCTTATACGAAATAGGATTGAAAAATTAACATTAGATCAATTAAAACCCGGGGAAATGAAAATACTATCTCAGGCAGAATTGTATAACTTGCTGCGAATTAAAAAAAGGTAACCGATATGTTAAAATCTATGACTGGTTTTGGAAGGGCAGAACAAACAATAAATGATAAAACCTATTTGGTTGAAATAAAGTCGCTAAATGGCAAACAACTGGAAATAAATCTAAGAATTCCGCCTTTGCTGAAGCCATATGAATTTGAAGTCCGCACACTTTTGCAGGAGCATTTGCTCAGGGGAACTGTAGAATGCAATATCATCATAAAACAGAATGGCGGTTCAAAGCCCGTAGTATTAAATACCGATCTGATTAAAGGTTATTACAATCAGATTAATGAATTGGCCGAAGAATTACATCTTGATACAAATTCAGTTTTAAGCGCATTATTAAGATTGCCTGAAGTAGTATCTCCCAGCAATGAAATATTGGCGGAAAACGACTGGGCAGATTTGAAGAAAGTATTGGAAGCTGCCCTGGAGCAATTGAATTACCACCGGGCAGATGAAGGCCGATCAATAAAAAAGGAATTGGAATTACGAATTATAAAAATAAACGACCAGGAAGAACAGATATTAAAGCTGGAACCAAAAAGAAAAGACAGGATGAAGGTTGAACTAAAACAACTATTGGCAGAAAATGTTGGAAAGGAAAATTATGATGCCAATCGTATGGAACAGGAACTTATTTATTACATTGAAAAAATTGATATTCGGGAAGAACAGGTCAGATTGAAAAATCATTGCGAATATTTTATATCTGTGATGAATGATAAGGAGCCATCCAAAGGGAAAAAACTTTCTTTCATTCTGCAGGAAATTGGCCGGGAGATAAATACAACGGGTTCGAAAGCTTATGATGCCGATATTCAAAAATGTGTTGTTTTGATGAAAGATGAGCTGGAAAAAGCCAAAGAACAGATTTTTAATGTTCTATAAATGGGTGACCGTTTTGGAAAGTAAAACAATTTAATTTTGGTATAAAAAATTGAAAAATATTATAACAGTACTGCTGGTTTCTTCATGCTTTTTCTCATGCGTAAAAATTGATGTTTATGAAAAGCAGGTAAATATTCCTTCACAACAGTGGTATTATGATAACAAACCTTCTTTTTCTTTTCAGATTTCTGATACTTCGTCATTATACAATCTATACATTGTGATAAGACATACTGATGCCTACAACTATAATAATATATGGCTCCGGATTGGCTCAAAGGCACCCGGTGACACCATTCAATTTCAAAATATTAACCTATCCCTTGCAAGCGATGCCAGTGGATGGGATGGAACAGGTACAGATGATATCTTTGAAGTTAGGGAAAACATATCCCCGGGCCTCGTCCCGCTTAAAAAACCCGGATTGTATACTTTTACAGTTGGTCAAATAATGCGCGATAATCCTTTAAAACATGTTCTCAATGTTGGGTTTCGGGTAGAAAAGGATAAGCAGCCATGAAAATTGGGTGAATTACCGACCGGTTATGGTACCTGATGATTCTAGGAAAGGGCTTTAATTCAAATTAAAATTATTGGGAAAATGCCATATAACGAGGCACTTCGGAAAAAGCTACATATAAAAAGGCCCCAAACCATTTTCATTTTATATTGGATCTTACTTTCCTATATATTGCTGATTCTGGTGTTTTGGTTTAAGGTGTTAAATAAACAAAATGAACAAATCAGCCGGTATCGGATGGACATGGTTGAGGTAAACGATCCTTTTCGCGGGGAAAAACAACATGAAATTGAATACATACGGAACAGAGATAAAGCCCAGTATATGGGAGAAGCAATAACTTTTCTTATTCTCCTGGCAGCAGGTGCTGTTATTGTTTTCAGGGCTATCAATAGGCAGCTTATGCAATCCCAGCAGCAGCAAAATTTTATGATGGCCATTACCCATGAACTTAAGACCCCTATCGCAGTAACCAAGCTGAACCTGGAAACGCTTCAAAAAAGAGTGCTCAGTAATGAGCAGAGACAAAAGCTCATCAAAACGACCATACAGGAGGCCAACCGGCTTAATGCATTATGCAATAACATGCTTCTTACAAGCCAGATAGAAATTGGAGGGTACAAGATTTTTAAAGAGGATATTGATTTGGTCAGAGTTATTCAGGAATGTGTAAATAATTTTATGATTCGATTTCCGGAACGAAAAATTGAGGTTCGTATGCCTGACGAGGTTATTGTGAGGGGTGACCTGCTTCTTCTGGAAATTGCCGTTAACAATCTTTTAGATAATGCAATTAAATATTCCAGAAAAGACGGCATAGTTTTGCTCGAAATGTATGAGACAACAAAAGACATACATTTAATAGTTATAGATGAAGGTCCTGGAGTTGCTAAAAGTGACAGGAGAATGATCTTCCAAAAATATTACCGCGGTTCACAGGGAATAACAAAGGGAACAGGCCTTGGCCTGTATCTTACCAAAAGGATCGTTGAAACGCACAATGGCCATATCAGTTTAGAGGCGAATCCAGGAGGAGGCAGTATATTTGAAATTGTTTTGAAAACGCAAAAACATCTTTTTAAATAAATTAAGACTCTATCATGCAAAAGAAAAATTCGATATTACTTGTTGAAGACGAAGAAAATTTACAGGATGCACTCAGACTCAATTTTGAATTGGAAGGATATGAAGTTACGTCGGTATATGATGGGGCACAGGCATTAAGGAAAGTACATGATGAATATTTTGACCTTATTATTCTTGATGTAATGATTCCTGAAATTGATGGCATTACGGTTTGTGAAAACATCCGTCTTTTCAATTCAGACATTCCAATTCTTATCCTAAGCGCAAAAAACAATAGCACAGACAGAGTTGCTGGTTTGCAGAAAGGTGCTGACGACTATCTTACTAAACCGTTTGATCTGACCGAGTTGCTACTCAGGGTAAAAAAACTTATCAATAAAAGCAAACTGATATCTACCAAGGCACCCGTTTCTGAAACCTATAGTTTCGGAAGGAACGTGATCAATTTTAAAGGATTGGAATGTATAACAAAAAAGGGTGATAAGGTAGCTCTTACCAAAAAAGAAGTAATGTTGTTAAAGCTACTCATAGAAAACAAAAATGAAGTGGTACCTCGCGAAAAAATATTACAGGCTGTATGGGGCTATAATGTATATCCGACAACCAGAACCGTTGATAATTTCATTTTAAGCTTCCGAAAATATTTTGAAGATGATAGCCGTAATCCCAAATATTTTCATGCCATCAGGGGAATCGGGTATAAGTTTACTGATAACTAACCACCTGTATGTCCAACGCAGCAATCAGTTCCTCTGCTTTTTCATAGATTTCTTTAGGAGGCCTGGCAAGCGAAGGCGGAGTGTAAATATTCATTTCGATTTCATCCAGCAAGGCTGATATTCTTATAGAAGTACCTAAACTTATCGAGCTCTTATCCAGTTCTTCGATTATCTTCCTTTTAGTGAGTTCATTTAACGGTATTTTTAATTTTGCCGCAAGATATCTTTTAAAGGAGTTCTCCAGAGAACTGTAAAATGTCGAATTTTTCCCATCAATCAATTGGTCATGGGCTTCCTGTAATGGATTTTCGGGAACTTGAAAATCATTCGTCGGATTTTCATTATTTAAACCAGGAAGTTCTTCTGTCTTAATTTTAACAATAGGTTCTTCTTTCTTTGGCTTCTTTCTTTGAAAAAACCAGGCAACCACGCCAGCCAATAAAACAATTCCACCAATCAGGTATAAGCTATAAGTATTAAGAATATCAGTATAATCAGTTTTCTTAACTACCTCATTCGTTTTCGGAGTGTTTGGTACGCCTTTACCTTTAATAACTATCATTTGCTGCGGCTGAGTAAATAAGGTTTTATAACTTCCGGCGGCAGGATCGAAAAATGAAAATGAAACAGAAGGGATGGTGTAAGTGCCTGCTTTGGAGACTGTAAAAGGATAAGTAAAGGTCTTGCTTCCCCTCATAGGTACTGAAGATTTATCAATTCCGTCAGTAATCTTTGCTTCATAGCCATCGATTCCGTCTGGCCAGTTTATTTTCGGAGCATTTAACAGTTGTATATTACCGGAACCATTAATTACAATATTCAAATTTCCTGCATCATCAGTGGTTATATTATTTTTTTGGAGAGATGATTGGATGGTAAAATTCCCAACTGTGCCTTTAAAATCCGCCGGTCTATTTTCTATTGGTAATGGCTTAACAGTTATTTCAACAGGTTTACTTTGTAAAGTAACATGTTGCTCCACAATGGCATCCCCGGGAGTTGTTAGGTCACCAAAATTTTGCATCATTCCAAACAGATCTGACTGCATGGATGAGGCATATTCAGCTTTTATAAAGGATACTGTATTATCTGATTTTAACGGGTCAAGTGTAAAAGTTCCAGGTTGTAAAGGATATAATTGCACTTTTCTTAAAATATAAACATTATAATTCCGGCCATCATATTTTTCAGTTCCGGCCGAATTATTATTATTCAGATCCAGGTCACTCACCGAAAAGCCATTAAAAGAAGGGGCATCTGTGATGGTAGATTCTGAACGCAGCCGCGTATACAGTTTGAAAGAAGCAATAATAGGCTCTCCAACATTACAACTTGTTTTATTCACATCTAATTTTATAAAAAGATTTTTTTTTATTTTTTCTGCTGCAATCTCGCCCTTTTTTAATATGTAGTCGTCAAATTGTTTAGTGGCAGGGACAGGAGAAATATCAAAATTCAAGTTTGGAAAAGCAGGAAAAGAATTTGCAGGATTATTGCTTCCTGCTAATGACGATGAAGAAGACGATGATGATGAACTTTTAGTAACTTCAATACTAATCGGGCTGGTTTGATATATTATTCCATCAGCCTTTGCATTAGCCGGGCCAATGGTAAATTTGCCGGCTGAATTGGGCTTTAATACAAATCCAATGGAAACATATTGATCTACCTTTCCATTGATACTTGTCATACCGCTTTCCTGGTTAGGGCCACTTACAATTGAGAAATCTTTGAATTGGGGCGGGG
>OCTA010000036.1_pt1 | contig 132846 bp, 128 predicted proteins | sample 1538991 | NCBI WGS metagenome assembly OCTA01 (sample SAMEA3539302, study PRJEB22396) | soil metagenome | biome: tundra; feature: field; material: soil | place: USA | collected 2010-05 | depth 0.15 m
GCAAGTCGCGGATCTGCCGGCGCGTGCGCCGCGACTGTCTGCGACGGCCGCGGGCGAGCTTCCTGTCCCGGCGCGAGCCCGGCCTGCAGCGACTGCACAGCATGGACATTTCCGCGAGCATCTTGCAGCGGCGCCGCTTGACGGACCGGATCCCGCGGCCGGAAACCACGAGCGCCTTGCCCGTCGAGGTCGTTACCGCGATCAGATGAATCTCGCCGAGGTCGCCGGTGGCGCGCTCGCCGCCGGGCTTCTCCGCCGGCCTGACCGGATCGCGCGAAGAGACATGCAGCTCCCAGCCGTCTTTCCAGAGCTGCTTGCAGGCTCCCGCCGCAAACGGCAGTGTGCGGCCCAGGGGCAGCACGAGGTCCGCGCGGCCCTTGCCCATGGGCAAGATGATCTTCCCGTCCTTTTAGGCGACCGCCTGCGCGGGCCGCAGCATGCAGTGGTGGCGCTTCTTGCGGTACGGGTAGCGCATGCCCATTTCGGGGCGGGTCCGCCTGAGCTCCTTGGCGGTGGAAAAAGCGGTCAACACGGACTTGGCGATCATCTGCACCGTCTGGCTGTGCAGGCCGTAGCGGCCCTTGGTGGCGACCTGCAGCTTGCCCCGGTTTGGCCATGGCGCCTTGGCCCGCATCGCCACCCAGACCGACTCCACGCACTCGTTCCATTCCCGCGCCGCCTCCGGCGCCCCAGCCCACGCGGAATCGCGGGTGGCTTTCACCGGGATGTTCAGGGGTATGATGCAGACTTGAATCATTGGAATGAAGATCGATCACCTCATGGGGCGTTCAAGTGAATAACGCCCATGGAATCATCCTCTGGCACGACCCGATGCACCCAGTACTCCATCGCCTGCCATCTGGCCTGGATCCCAAAGTTTCGCCGGAGGGTCTTTACGACCCAGGTTGATGCGGCCTGCAAGAAACTTCTGCGCGAATGCTGTGAGCGGCAGGGGTTGCGCCTCTTGGAGGTCGAGACCGGCGAGGACCACGTCCATGTCCTTGTCTCCCCACCGCCGCGCTTCAGCCCTTCCCAAATCGAGAACCTGCTCAAGGGCCATACCTCGCGCTACCTGCGCGAACAGTTCCCGCATCTGAATCGTCTCGGCGGCCGCGGGCAGCTTTGGACCCAGGCCTGCACCGCCGGCGCCGTGTCCACCGAGGTCATCCGTCGCTACGTCCCCGAATGCCAAGGCACTTAAGCGCGTGCTCTCATCCCCCTCCCTGAAGGAAGGGGGAATTCCCGCACGTCATTTTAAACGCTTGCGGCGATCACAAGGTTGCCAAAGGCTGGATAATCACATTTTCAACCGCATACGGACGTTTAACCACAACATGAAACTAGCCTCCAAGTCGCTCTGCCTCGTCGCCGCCTTCGCCGCCCTCCTAGCCGGCTGCCGCAAGAAACCGGTCCGCCCCAATCCAAGTGAGACTGCGCTCGGGCCCCAGACTGGAGGCGGGGGTGCGCTGACGCCCACCGAGGTTCCGACGACCGCCGAGCCCAACTCCGCCCTCGAGGCGCGCGGCCCCGGCGTCATCGAGGATAAGGACACGATCCGCGGGCTCCTGCAGGCCGTCTACTTCGACTTCGACCGCCACGACGTGAAGGCCGCCGAGCGCGCGAAGCTCCAGGCCGCGAAGGACTATCTCGAGAAGCACCCCGATCAGCGCCTCCTCCTCGAGGGCCACTGCGACTGGCGCGGGACCGCGGAGTACAACCTCGGCCTGGGCGACCGGCGCGCAAACGCGGCCAGGAGATACCTCATTTCGATCGGCGTCGCCGCCGACAAGCTCGAGTCCCTCTCGAAGGGCTACGAGGGCGCCATGAAGAACGCCGACGAGGCGACGATGGCCAAGGACCGCCGCGCCGAGATCGTCATCCTCAAGAAGTCGTAATACCTGACAGGATACGCCTGGCGGTCTCGACGCCCTTCCTCATCACGTCGAGGTTGAAGCTCTCGTTGGGCGCGTGAAGGTTGTCCTCGGGCAGGAAGAGCCCGAGCATGACGGAGTCCATTCCCGTCGCCCGCTTGATCGCGGGTATGATGGGCACGCTGCCGCCCTCGCGCAGGAACAGGGGCGGGCGCCCCCACACCGCCGTCACGGCGGCCTCGGCCGCGCGAAACGCCCTCGCGAGCACGGGGGACTGGTCCTTCGGCGTGTTGGGCCGGCCAGGAGGGACAACGACATAGGGGTCGCCCTTGTGCTGGTCCACGAAGTCGATCCTGACTCCCCTCGGGGCCCGCGCCCGGATCGCGTCCATCACGATCCCCTTGATCCTGTCGGGCTCCTGGTTCGGCACCAGCCGGCAGCTGATCTTGGCGAAAGCCTTGCTCGGGATCACCGTCTTTGTCCCCTCGCCCTGGTAGCCGCCACCGATTCCGTTGAACTCGAGCGTCGGCTGGAACCGGACGGCCTCGAACGGCGAGAAGCCGGGCGGGGTGTGGAAGGCGTCTATCCCCAGGAAATCCATGTAGGCCTTCCCGTCGCCTTCGAGCTTGGCGAGCTCCGCCCGCTCCCAGGGCTGGACATCGAGCACGCCGTCATAGAACCCGGGCACGTTGACGCTGCCGTCCGGCGTGTGGAGGGTCGCGCATATCTCGGCGAGCGCCTGGATGGGGTTGAGCAGGACGCCGCCGTGCAGGCCCGAATGCAGGTCGACCCTGGCCCCCGTCACGTGCAGGTCGAGCAGTGCGAGCCCGCGCAGCCCGCACGTCAGCACGACCTGGTTCTCGTTCGGAAGCGCCGTGTCGGACAGGTAGACGAAGTCGGCCTGCCTCAGGCGGCCGGCATGCGTCGCGAGGAAGGCGGGGAAGCTGGGGCTGCCCATCTCCTCCTCGCCCTCGATGAGAAAGGTGATCCGCAGGGGGAGCCCCGGGTTGCCCTCGAGAAGCTCGGCGACGGCGGCGATGTTGGTCATGAGCGGCCCCTTGTTGTCGGCGGCGCCGCGGCCGTAGATCCGGTTCCCGATGACCGTCGGCTCGAAGGGCGGCGTCGTCCAAAGGCTGAGCGGGTCCGCCGGCTGGACGTCGTAGTGGCCGTAGATGACGACATGGGGCCAGGCCGGGTCCCCGCCCCTGCTCGCAAGGATGATCGGATGGACGTCCGTCCTGACGACCTCGACCTCGAAGCCCATGGAGCCGAGCAGGTCGGACACGAACTTCTGCGCTCCGCTCATGCCCTCCTTGAATCTCGAGTCTGTCGAGACGCTCGGGAAGCGGATGAATTCCTTCAGCTTTTCAACGGCGTCGAACATCCGCACACCTTGCGGCATGCGCCGGTGCCTGCCAATCCCGAAGCTCCGAAATCCGTCCGGGTCAGTGCCTGAAATGCCGGATCCCCGTAAACACCATGGCGATGCCGCGCTCGTCCGCCGCCTTGATGACCTCGGCGTCGCGGATCGATCCCCCCGGCTGGATGGCCGCCGTGGAGCCCGCCTGCGCGGCCGCGACCAGGCCGTCCGGGAATGGAAACAGCGCCTCGCTCACGACGACCGAGCCCCTGAGGTCGAGGCCCGCCTCGCCGGCCTTCCAGACGGCGATGCGCGAGCTGTCGACGCGCGACATCTGGCCCGCCCCGATCCCGAGCGTGCGCTCGCCCCGGCAGTAGACGATGGCGTTGGACTTCACGTGCTTGCAGACCTTCCAGCCGAAGACCATGGACTCCCATTCCTGTGGGGTCGGCTGGCGCCGGGTCACCACCTTGAAGCGCGAGGGGTCGTCGGGCACGCGGTCGCGGTCCTGGACCAGCACGCCCCCGACGACCGAGCGCAGCTCCTGGAGCGCATCCGCCCCGATGCCCTCCTTGGCCACCATGAGCCGCAGGTTCTTTTTTTTCCCCAGGATCGCCAGCGCATCCGCCCCGAACCGCGGGGCGATGATGACCTCGGTGAAGATGTCGGCGACCAGGGCCGCCAGCGCGCCGTCGACCGTGCGGTTGGCGATGACGATCCCCCCGAAGGGGGCCTGCCGGTCGGTCGCGTAGGCGCCCTCCCAGGCGTCGGCCAGCGTCTCCGCGCTTGCGAGACCGCAGGGGTTGGTGTGCTTCAGGATCGCCACCGTCGGCCGCTCAAACTCGCCGATGAGGTACGTCGCGGCGGTTATGTCCAGGACGTTGTTGTAGCTAAGCTCCTTTCCCTGGAGCTGCTGGTAGTGGTCGTGGAACGTGCCGTAGAGGGCGCCCTTCTGGTGCGGGTTCTCGCCGTACCGCAGCGTCTGCGCCCTGGTCCACGACAGGCTCAGCCTTGCCGGGTATCCCGCGAGGGCCTCGAGGTCGGGCCCGGCCGCCTGCGATTCGAGGTAGCGCGCGATCGCGGCGTCGTAGGCCGCCGTCCGCTGGAACACCTTGAGCGCAAGCCTGCGGCGCAGCGCCGCGAGGGCGCCGGGTTCGCCCCCGAGCGCCGAGAGCACCTCCGCGTAGTCCGAGGGGTCGCAGACGACCGTCACGCTCTCGTGGTTCTTGGCGGCGCTGCGCAGCATCGAAGGGCCCCCGATGTCGATGTTCTCGATCGCCTCCGCGAGCTCCACGCCGGGCCGGGCCACGGTCTCCTCGAACGGGTACAGGTTGACGGCCACCAGGTCGATCAGCCTGATCCCGTTCCTCTCTGCCTCCGCCAGGTCCTCGGGCTTGCCGCGCCGGCAGAGCAGCCCGCCGTGGATCTTGGGGTGGAGCGTCTTCACCCTGCCCTCCATGATTTCCGGGAACCCGGTGTGCCGCCCGACCTCCGTCACGGCAATACCCGTCTCCAGGAGCGCCCTCGCGGTGCCCCCCGTGGAGAGGATCTCGTAGCCGTGGTCCCTCACGAGCGATGCCGCGAATTCGGCCAGGCCGCGCTTGTCGCTGACCGATAGCAGGGCGAGCTTCATGCGTTCAAGAAGCGTTATTGGGCCCATGCGCGCGGCGCATCAAGCGGAAAGCCGCTTGCGGTGCGGCGCAAGCGGGCTCTCCTTGTGGTTGTGCCCTGCTGTTCCTCAAAGGAAATCCCCGGACTGACCGCCCGGCTCGACCGGCTGGTCTACCACCACGGGGGCGTCAGCCTGCCCGAGGACAGGCCGCATGCGTTCGTCTACTACATCACGATCCGGAACGCCTCGGAGACGACGGTTGCGCTGCTGGGCCGCAAGTGGGTGATCGACTACGCCGACGGCACCCGGCAGGTGATCGAGGGCGACAAGATCGTGGGCGAGACCCCCCGGCTCGCCCCCGGGGAGGAGTTCTCGTACAACAGCCACCACGTCACCGGCTGCAATGCCCGGGTCCAGGGGTGCTTTCACGGCGTGGATGAAACCGGGGCCAAGGTGCACGTGCTGCTGGCGCCCTTCGACCTTGCCGTGCCCGGATGCTGAGTTTTCCTGGGCGCCGGGGCGCCCGGCGCTTGAAACGGCCGCCCATACCCTGCTAGACCCGGGCGACGAATGAAGCTCATTGATCTGAACCGCGATGGCGGCATCGGCGCCAACTCGCTGTTCATCCAGCTGGGCGATCTCAACATCCTGGTCGACTCGGGGCTGCACCCGAAGAAGGTCGGGCGCAGGGCCGTCCCCGACCACGCCCCGCTGCGGGGCGTCGACCTCGACCTGATCATCATCACGCACTGCCACCTCGACCACATCGGGAGCCTGCCGGTGACGATGAGGGAGCACCCGAACGCGCCGGTCATCATGTCGAGCTCGAGCCGCATGCTGATCGAGCGCATGCTGCACAACTCGGCCAGCGTCATGCTGCGCCAGAGGGACGAGGAAGACATCCCGGACTACCCCCTCTACACGCACGAGGAGATCGACCGCATCGCGAGGCGCCTGACGGGCGTTCCCTTCGGTCAGGTGAAGAGGTTCCGGGGCAAGCGCGACGAGGTGGAGATCGTCCTGCACCACGCGGGCCACGTGGCCGGGGCCGCGGGCGTCGAGATCCGCCACAAGCACCGCGCGGTATTCTTCACGGGCGACGTCCTGTTCGACAACCAGCGCACCCTGACGGGCGCCAAGTTCCCGTCGGGCCACTTCGACACGCTCGTCACCGAGACCACCCGCGGGCTGACCGAGCGCCAGCTGGAGAAGACCCGCGGGGCGGAGATGGCGCGCCTGGTCGCGTCCATCAACGACACGATCCAGCGGGGCGGGTCGTTCCTCATCCCCGTGTTCGCCCTCGGCCGCATGCAGGAGGTCCTCGCGATCATCCACGACGCCCGGAAATTCCGCAGGCTCGTGGACTGCCCGATCTACGGATCGGGACTGGGCATGGACCTGGTCGACTACTTTGACGAGATCACCCGCAAGACCAGGCACATCCAGTTCAACCGCGGGATCGTCAAGGAGCTGAAGGTGCGTCCGCTGCCGCGCATCCTCAAGCCCGGCGAGGACCCGAGGCAGAACGCGCTCTACGTCATCAGCTCGGGGATGCTCGTGGAGCGCACGCCGAGCTACACGCTCGCCTCGGGCCTGCTTGGCCACGCGGCCAACACGATCGGCTTCGTGGGCTATTGCGACCCGGACACCCCCGGCGGCCGCCTGCTGGCGTCGAAGCCGGGCGACACCTTCCTGTTCGAGACGGCGCACGTGAAGGCGAAGGTCAAGGCCCGGGTCGAGCGGTTTGAGCTGAGCGGGCACGCCGACCGGGAGGAACTCCTCCAGTTCGCGGTCCAGACCGGGGCGCGCAGCATCGTGCTCACCCACGGCGACCCGCCCGCGCGGGCCTGGTTCGCGCGGCGGCTTGCCGACCTGCTGCCGTCGGCGAAGGTCCTCGATCCCGTGCCCCTGCGCCAGTACGTGGTCTGACCGCCGCCACCCGCCCGCGGCCCGTCAGCGGGCCGAGGCGAGGCCGGCCAGGAGCCTGGCCGTCTTGGGCGGACCGGCCACGTAGATGATCGGCTTCATCTTGAGGTCGAAGACCCTCATCGGCAGCGGCTCGCAGTTCAGGAAGATGACCTCCCCTCCCGCGGCCCTGCAGAGGGGGATCGCCGCGGCGAGGTCCCATATCCTCAGGTTGAAGTCGACGGCCCCCCCGAAAAGCCCCGCGGCGACGTACGCCAGGTGGAGCGTCGCGCTCCCCAGCCCGCGGATCTTGAACTTCGAGAGCACGGCCTCGGCAGCCGGCATGAGCGCCTTGTCGGACGGGCTGTGGATCCCGATCAGCGTCTCCGGGCCGGGCTCCTCGGCGCAGACGCGGGCCCGCCGCTCCCCGTCGTGCATGCCGAACCCCGGCCCGCCGTGCATCAGGACGCGCCGGCTTAAGTCGTAGACGACGCCGTACACCGGCTCGCCGTCCTCGATCAGCGCTAGGGAGATCGCGCAGTGCGGGATCCCCAGCGCGAAGTTGTTGGTCCCGTCGATCGGGTCGAGCACCCATCCGAACCGCGAGGTCACCGGGACGGGCCCGCTTTCCGGGAGCTCCTCACTGAACATCTGGTCGCCCGCGAAGCTCGACCGCAGCGCCTGGAAGATGTTCTCCGAGATCGCGATGTCGACCGCGGTCACCCGGGTCCCGTCGCTCTTCCACCGGCTCTCGGCGCGGCCGAATTCGCGGTGCAGGAGCCCCGTCTGCGCGAGCACCGCGCTCCTGGCGGCCTCGATCCTCGAGGTGAGCTCGGCCGGATGACTGCTCACGGGTAGTCGTGGAGCCTGGGATCGCGCGCGGGAGCGCCCCGCCGCGCGCGAAGGCGCTTCCTCGCCCCCTCGGCCTCCGGCGCCGCGGGCCGGTCCCCGCCGCCGTCCGCCGGTTCGGGGCCCAGGCTGTCCTCGAGCGAGTCGGGGTCCGCCCCCTCCTCGAGCTTCCGCACGACCTCCTCCATCTCCCCGCCGATGCTCTCGCCCGTCAGGTCGGCCATCCGGCGCATCATGCGGCCCATCGCCCTGGGGTCGTTCTCGTCCACGCCCGAAAACTCCCGCTCCAATTCGCCCATGGCCGCCTCCATCCGCGGATCCGAGGCCGGGTCGGAGCCTCCCCCCGGGGCGCCGCTCCCCGCCCCATCGCCGGCCTTTTCCCCGCCCGAGCCGACGACCGCGAAGGGCGACAGGATTTTCCGCATCCGGAACCTGGGGTTGTCCGGACAGGGGGGCACGGTCCTGCCCTGCGCAAGGGTCCTCGCGTAGAACTGGTAGATCCGGTGGTTGTCCGGACAGTAGTATTCGTAGATCGGCATGGCCGGCCCTGGGACTTGGCCGATGCCCAGGATGCCACGGGACCTCCCGGCCAGTCAAACTTCGACGCCGCGGGGCAGGGCCGGCCCGAAACGGAGCCCGGGGGAAGGGACCCCGGCGCCAAGGCGGGATTGCCATTTTCCGCGGTCCCGGGACAATTGCCCGATGCGAATTCCCCTTGGCCTCGCTCTCGTCCTGGGAGCCGCCGCGACGGCGCCCGCCCAATCCCCGCCGCAGGACCCGGACCAGTCCGCGGCCGACAGGATGCTCGAGCATGTCAGGGTCCTCTCGTCGGACGAGTTTGAGGGGCGCGCCCCGGGGACCGCCGGCGAGGAGCTCTCGGTCAACTACCTGAAGCAGGAGTTCTCGAAGCTGGGCCTGCTCCCGGGAAACCCCGACGGGACCTACATCCAGGACGTCCCGATGGTCGGCATCCTGTCTACGATGGCCGCCTCCCTTGAAGTCGGCGGCCAGATGCTCACCCCGGCAATCCTGAACGAGTACAGCGCCGGCTCGCGCCATGTCGCGCCCGCCGTCGACGTGAAGGGCAGCGAGATCGTGTTTGTCGGATACGGGGTCGTCGCGCCGGAGTACGGCTGGGACGACTTCAAGGGCGTCGACGTGCGCGGCAAGACCGTCATCATGCTGGTCAACGATCCCCCGGTCCGCGACCCGAACGACCCGACGAAGCTTGACGAGAAGATGTTCAAGGGGAAGGCCATGACCTACTACGGCCGCTGGACCTACAAGTACGAGGAGGCCTCCGCCAAGGGGGCCGCGGCCTGCCTCGTCGTCCATGAGACGGGCCCCGCGGGCTATCCCTGGGCGGTTGTGGCCAACAGCTGGGGCCGGGAAAACTTCTCGCTCCAGACCCCGGACGGCGACGCGGGCCGCGTCGCCGTCGAGGGATGGCTGACGCTCGCCTACGCGAAAAGCCTCTTCTCCGCCGCCGGATTCGACTTCGATGCGCTCAAGGCCGCGGCGGTCCGGAAGGACTTCCGCCCGGTCGACCTCAAGGCGAGGGCGACGTTCGCGGTCTCCAACAAGATACGCCCCCTCGCGTCCCGGAACGTGATCGCGAAGCTCGAGGGATCCGACCCCTCGCGGCGCGGCGAGTACGTCATCTACTCGGCGCACTGGGACCATCTTGGGCGCAACCCCCGCCTGAAGGGCCACCAGATCTTCAACGGCGCGCAGGACAACGCCCTGGGGTGCGCCGGGCTCCTGGAAATCGCCGGGCGTTTCGCGGGCCTGCCCGCAGGGGAGCGACCGGGGCGCACCATCCTCTTCCTCGCCGTCACGGCGGAGGAGCAGGGCCTCCTCGGCTCCGAGTACTACGCGCAGCACCCCCTCTACCCGCTCGCCAGGACGCTCGCGGACATCAACATCGACGGCATGCAGTACGCGGGGCCCTCGCGCGATATCGAGGACGTCGGCTATGGCAACTCCACGATCGATGACGTGGCGCAGGAGGCCCTTAGGGAGGACGGGCGCGTGCTCGTCCCGGACACCGACACCGAGAAGGGGTATTTCTTCCGTTCCGACCACTTCGAGTTCGCGAGGGTCGGCGTCCCCGCATTCTACACGAAGTCCGGCCTGGATGTCATCGGCAAGCCCGCCGACTACGGCAGGATGCGGCGCGACGAGTATGTGGCCATCGACTACCACAAGGTGACGGACGTGATCAAGCCGTGGTGGGACCTGCGCGGCGCGGCGCGGGATGCGGACCTGCTCTTCCGGATCGGCCTGCGGGTCGCCAAGGCCGACGAATGGCCGCAGTGGAAGCCCGGCTGCGAGTTCAAGGCGCGGCGCGACGCGATGATGGCGGGGGCTCAGCATTGACGCCGGGCGGGACTGTCGAAGTGCGCAACGCCAACAGCACCGCGCGGCCGCGCCCCCTGCGCCAGGAGGCCCGGGGAGCCGGGGCGGGCCTTCCCCGCTGCCGCGCATCCCGGCTTCATAGGCCCGGACCGCCGGCCGCACCATGATCCGGTTTGTCATCGTGCGCCTGCTTCAGACGATCCCCGTGGTCTGGGTCATCATCACGGCCACCTTCTTCATGATCCGCTTCGTTCCGGGCGGCCCGTTCACCGCGGAAAAGGCGGTCACGCCCGAGATCATGCGCAACCTGGAGGCCCACTACGGCCTGAACAGGCCGCTCTACCGCCAGTACCTGGACTACACCTGGAGCCTGATGCGCGGCGACCTCGGGCCCTCATTCAAGTACCCGACCCGCTCGGTCAATGAGATCATCGCGGACAAGCTCCCCGTCTCCGTCGAGCTCGGGCTCCTGTCGCTCGCCGTGGCCCTCGGCCTCGGGCTTCCGCTGGGAGTCCTCGCCGCCGTAAGGCGCAACACCTGGACGGACTACATCTGCTCGTCCGTGGCCATGATCGGGATCTGCGTCCCGACGTTCGTCCTCGGGCCGCTCCTCATCCTCGTGTTCGCCATCCACCTCGGGTGGTTCAACGCGTCGGGATGGTACGGGCCGATCGACCGGGTGCTGCCGAGCCTGACCCTGGGGTTGGTGTATGCGGCGTACGTCGCGCGGCTCACGCGCGGCGGGATGCTCGAGGTGCTGAGCCAGGACTACATCAGGACCGCGCGGGCCAAGGGCGCGGGCGAGACCCGGGTCGTCATGAGGCACGCCCTGCGCGGCGGCCTGACCCCGGTCGTCTCGTTCCTCGGGCCCGCGATCGCCGGAATCGTCACGGGCTCGTTCGTGATCGAGACCATCTTCCAGATCCCCGGCATCGGCCGGGAATTCGTCAACTCCGCCTTCAACCGGGACTACACGCTGGTCCTGGGCACCGTCGTCCTCTACGCCGTCTTCCTCATCGCGATGAACCTCGTGGTCGACGTCGCGCTCGTGTGGCTCAACCCCAAGCTGAAGTTCGAGTGAAGCCCGTCGAACCGGAGCGCGGCCACTCGCCCTGGAGCGACGCCTGGCACCGCCTGCGCAGCAACCGCCTGGCCCTGGCCGGCGGGATCCTCCTGGTCGTGCTGGCGCTCGCGTGCGCGGCAGGCCCCCTCTTCTCCCAGTCGTACGAGGGGCAGAACCTCGATCTGGGCGCGGCGCCCCCGTCGGCGAGGCACTGGCTCGGGACCGACGTCCTCGGGCGGGACCTCCTCGCGCGGACGCTCTACGGCGGGCGGATTTCGCTGATGGTGGGGCTCGTGGCGACCCTGGTCGCGCTCGTGATCGGGGTGACCTACGGAGCCGTCGCCGGCTACGCCGGTGGCAAGGTCGACGCCGTCATGATGCGCATCGTCGACATCCTCTACGCGCTGCCCTTCGCCATCTTCGTCATCCTGCTCATGGTGTTCTTCGGCAGGAACATATTCCTCCTGTTCTTCGCCATAGGCGCCGTGGAATGGCTCACGATGGCGCGTATCGTTCGGGGCCAGGTGATGTCTGTTAAGCGCATGGAGTTCATCGAGGCGGCGCGGGCCCTCGGCCTGGGGCGAAGGCGGATCATCTTCCGGCACGTGATACCCAACGTCCTGGGCCCCGTGATCGTCTACACGACGCTCACGATCCCGGCGGTCATGCTGCTCGAGGCGTTCCTCAGCTTCCTCGGCCTGGGCGTCCAGGCCCCGATGAGCTCCTGGGGCGTCCTGATCAAGGACGGCGCCGAGAAGATGGAGGAGTTCTGGTGGCTGCTTGTCTTTCCCGGCGCCCTCTTCTCCACTACGCTCTTCTCGCTCAACTTCCTCGGCGACGGCCTCCGCGACGCCCTGGATGTGCGGGCTTCAAAGGACTGACCCCATGCAGCGCTTCCGGCCCTACTTCAAGTACCTCCGCAGGGTCCGCGCCACGCTGGTTGCCGGCGTGCTCTGCGGGATCCTGTATGGTGTGGCCGGAGGCCTGGGTATGCCGCTGATGGTCAAGTACGTGATCCCGAGGGTTCTCCTCCCCGACCCGGCGCCCGTCCACAACGCGGCGACCAAGGCACCCCGTTTCTTCGACCTGGACCGCTTCTTCGACCGGCTGCTGCCCCCGGCGCCGACCCAGCCGGCGGCGGAGACGCTGGCAGCCCATCCCCCGGCCCAGGCGGCCGCCAGCCGGCCGCAGCTCACCGCGTGGCAGGTCTGGACGATCGCGATGTGGCTGCCGCTGGTCTTCGCCATCCGGGGCGTCGCCGGCTACCTGAACACCTACCTGATCCAGTACTCCGGCGTCCGCATCCTGGAGGCGATCAGGATCGATTACTTCCGGAAGCTGCAGAGCCTGCCCCTCGCTTTCTTCCACCGCCTGTCGACCGGGGAGCTCATCTCGCGCGGCTTGAACGACACCAACCAGCTCCAGAACACGCTCACCGTGATCTCGAACGACCTCGTGAAGCAGCCGGCGACGCTCGTCAGCACGATCGTGGCTGTGGCGGTGCTCGCCTACCAGGAGCAGGGCCTCGTGCTCGTCCTAGTCTGCCTGCTCACCGTGCCGATCGCCGTGTTTCCCATCCGTTACGTGGGCAGGAAGCTCGTGTCGCGGGCCATCCAGCTCCAGGCGCAGTCCGGAACGATCACGGACCGCTTCTCCGAGAACCTCGCCGGCGTGAGGGAGGTGCGGGCATTCGGGCTGGAGCGCCATGAGATCGACCGCTTCGCCCGGCTGAGCGGGCAGCTCGTGCGGGCGAACATGAAGGTCGTGAAGTACGCGCAGATGCTCACCCCCAGCATCGAGATCCTCTCCGCGATCGGGATCTCCGTCACCTTCGCGTACGCCTATCGCTACAACGTCCACAGCGGCAGCTTCCTCGGGATCCTGACCGCGCTGTTCCTCAGCTACGAGCCGCTGAAGAAGCTCGGCTCCGTGAACAACGAGCTCAAGAGGGGCGGCGCGTCCCTCCAGCGGCTCGAGGCGATCCTGAACGAGCCCGAGACCATCGCCGATCCGCCCCAGCCGGTGACCGTGGGCCGCGTGCGCGGCGACATCGCCTTCGAGAACGTCGACTTCGAATACAACCCAAACGAACCGGTGCTGCGGGCGGTCTCCACCCGGATACCGGCCGGCACGATCTGCGCACTGGTCGGCCCGAGCGGCGCGGGCAAGAGCACCTTCGCAAGCCTCGTCCCTCGCTTCTACGATCCGGTCCGGGGCCGGGTCGCCGTCGACGGCATCGATGTGCGCTCGCTCCGGCTCGCCGACCTGCGCCGCAACATCGCCGTGGTTTCGCAGGAGCCGGTGCTTTTCAACGACACCATCTACAACAACCTGCTCCTTGGCCGGGAGGGCGCCTCCCGCGCGGACGTGGAGCAGGCCGCGCGCGATGCCCACGCCCACGACTTCATCTCCACGTTTCCGCAGGGCTACGACACCCAGGTCGGCGAGCGGGGCGCCAAGGTCTCCGGCGGCCAGAGGCAGCGCCTGGCGCTCGCCCGCGCCTTCCTGCGCAACGCGCCCATCCTTATCCTCGACGAGGCCACCTCCTCCCTGGATTCGGAAAGCGAGGCGGCGATCCAGGCGGCGCAGGCCAAGCTCGTGATCGGCAAGACCGTCCTGATCATCGCCCACAGGTTCAGCACGATCCGCGACGCCTCGCTCATCCTGGTATTCGACCGGGGCCTCATCGTCGCCAGCGGCGGCCACTCCACGCTTTATTCGACGAACGGCCTCTACCGGTCGCTGTACGACCAGCAGCGGACCGAGGCCGTCTGAGGGATCGGCCGCTGCATCGATCCATGCCGCAAACCCCGAGGATTCTCGTCATCAGGCGGCGCTACCTGGGCGACGTGGTCTTGCTTGGGTCGCTGTTCCGGAACCTGCGGATCCATTGGCCTGAGGCGCGCGTTGCGGCGCTGGTCGAAGCGTCCTACGCCACGATTCTCTCCCTCAACCCGGACGTGGATTCGGTCATGGCGCTCCCGGCGGGCGCCCTTGAATGGCCGCGCTTCGTCAGGAGGCTCCGGGCGGCGGCCTTCACCCATGTGCTCGACATCGACAACACGGAGAAGACCGCCCTCATCTCCAGGCTGAGCGGCGCGCCCCTGCGGGTCGGGCTCCATCACGGCGCGCATCCGCTCAAGCTCGGGGCGCTCTACACCCACGTCGCGCACGATCCGGCCGAGCAGCATGAGGCCCAGCCCATCAGCGAGTATTACCTCAAGGCGCTCGGCCCGGCCGGCGTCCCGGTCGCGACCCGCGAGATCCGCCTTGTCCCGCGCGAGTCCGATGTCGCGGACTGGCGGCGATACGTGGGCGCCCGTGGAAGGACGCTCCTCGTCCATCCGGGCACCCGAAGCCCGTGGCGGATCTGGCCCGCCGACCGGTTTGCGGCCGTGTGCGACCTCGTCCAGGACGAGCTCGGCTGCCAGGTGGTGCTCGCGGGCGGTCCCGGGGACCGCCGCCTCGTCGCGCAGATCCGCGGCCTGCTGAAGACCCATGTCCTCGCGCTCGACGACCCGCCGTCCCTGCCCCGCCTCGCGGCCCTCGCTCGCGCATGCTCCGCCCTGCTCTGCCACGACAGCGGGCCCATGCATGTGGCCGCGGCGGTCGGCACCCCGGTCGTCGCCCTCTGCGGCTCCCAGAATCCCGTCCTGTTCCGCCCCGCCGGCCAGGGCCACGCGGTTCTCGCGCCCCCCATGCCCTGCACGTCGTGCGTCGCGCCGGATGCGTGCGCGCCGGGCGACTCCTACCGAAACTACTGCGTGCGCGGGCTGACGGTCGGCCAGGTCTACGACGCCGTGCGGGCGGTGCTCGCGCGCGGGACCTGACGGGAGGTTTGCAACCCGCGCCCGCCAGCGGCATCCAGAACCTGCACTAGATGGCTAACGAACCCCACAGATTCAGCAGGGTGGCCGAGGACCTGATAGCGTCGCTGCGCCGGATCCCGTCCGAGGATCCGCGGGGCATCCGCCGGCGCCCCTCGCGCGAGCTGGCCGAGCTGATCGACACCCTGCGCTCAAAGCACGGTATCGGGCGGCCCACGGCCGAGCAGGCGATCCGCGACCTGTGGCCCGAGATCGTCGGCCCCGCAAACGCCTCCTATTCCCACGCGGTCCGCATCGACGAGCGGGGCCGCCTTGTGGTCCAGGCCTCGCACCCGGTCGTCAGGAACGAGCTCTTCCTCAACCGCGAGGAAATCATCGAGCGGATACGGCGGATTCCGGGCTGCGCCGCGATCGCGCGCCTGCACCTGGTCCAGGGGTGACCTGCGCGGGCGAAATTTGGGCTTGCGCCTCGCAGCCGGGCTTTTGAAGTTATCCCCTTGCGTCAGTGGGACCCGGTCAAGTTGGGGGTCCTGCCATGGCTGGTCCGGCATCCCGCCGGGTCGGAACGGTGACGCCGGCTACGCCGGGGTTCTTCCCCCGGCGGTGCGGGCGGCACGGGGCCCGAGAGGGCTCTCTACAGCCGTGCAACTCAACTACATAACAATGCCAACAGTCGCCAAGCCAGAAATCATCGCAGAGTACAAGACACACGAGAAGGACACCGGTTCGAGCGAAGTGCAGGTCGCACTCCTCACCGCGCGAATCAACCACCTGACCGAACATCTCCGCACCCACCGGAAGGACTTCCATTCCCGCCGCGGACTCCTGCAGATGGCTAGCCGACGCCGCAAGCTGCTCGATTACCTGAAGAATCACAACCTACCGAAATACAATGAGTTGCTGCAGAAGCTGAATCTGCGCAAGTAACACTTTCGCCACACGGGCGACTCGATTCGCGGGTCGCCCGTTGTCGTTGCGACACTCGATAATGGTCCGGGGCATTTCCGTTTGCCGCCTCGGCAGGCCCCGCTATACCACGGGCGCCAAACGGAAATCTCTCGAGCCCTCCTTCGAGACCGACGAAAGCACCCCCGGCCTGCGCGCCGGGTTGCCCGCCCATCCCAATACCCCCCCGACGCATTCCCAAGTGCGACTGGGCCGTACCCTCAAGAAACAGGAATCCAAGACATGAATCAGAAACATACCGTCACCATCCCGGAATACGGGATCTCGATCTCCACAGGCTCCCTTGCGAAACTCGCGAACGGCGCCGTAAACGTGACCGTCGGCGAGACCAACGTCTTCGTCGCGGCGACCGTCGCCGCGGGCACCAAGCCGGGGCAGGATTTTTTCCCGCTCACCGTCGACTACCGTGAGAAGTACCATGCCGCGGGACGGTTCCCCGGCGGTTATTTCAAGCGCGAGGGCCGCCCCACCGAAAAGGAGATCCTGACCTCCCGCCTGTGCGACCGCCCCTGCCGGCCTCTCTTCCCCCAGGGGTTCCTGAACGAGGTCCAGGTGATCGGCATCCTCCTTTCGGCTGACCAGAAGAACGAGTCCGACATCGCCATGGTGAACGGCGCCAGCGCCGCCCTCGCGATCTCCGACATTCCGTGGAACGGGCCCATCGCCGCGTCCCGGATCGCGCTTATCGACGGCCAGTTCGTCGCCAACCCGACCATCGAGCAGATGTTCTCGTCGACCCTGGACCTGATCTACGTCGGCAACGAGAAGGACATGCTGATGATCGAGGGTAGCGCCGACCAGCTACCCGAGGAGCGCTTCGTCGAGGCGCTTGAATTCGCGCACAAGGCCATCCAGCCGATCATCAGGGCCATCAGGGAGCTCGTCGCCGTCGCCGGCAAGCCCAAGGCGGCCTTCCCCCTGGTGGGCGCCACGCCCGAAGCCCGCGCGATCATCGAGCGCGTCGCCGGGCCCAAGATCCCGGATGCGATATTCGGAAAGGAGAAGGCCGTCCGCTCCGCGAACATGGCGGTGATCAAGGAGGCGACCAAGGCGGCCCTTGTCGCCGAGCTCGGCGAAGGCAAGTTCACCGATGTCGACCTCAACGTCGTCTTCGAGGACCTCCAATACAAGGCGTACCGCAAGACCGTCCTCGAGCGCGGCGTCCGCTCGGACGGCCGCGACGCGAAGAGCCTGCGCCCGATCGCCTGCGAGGTGAGCGTCCTTCCGATGGTCCACGGCAGCGCCATATTCGAGCGCGGCGACACCCAGGGCCTCGTGATCACGACCCTCGGGCCGACCAAGGAGGCCCAGGACATGGACGGGCTGACGGGCGGGGCCACCTCCAAGAGCTTCATGCTCCACTACAACTTCCCGCCGTTCTCGGTGGGTGAGACGGGCCGCTTCGGAGCCCCTGGACGACGCGAGGTCGGCCACGGCGCGCTCGCCGAGCGCTCGCTCGTGCCCGTCCTACCCCCGGAGGACGCATTCCCCTACTCGATCCGCGTCGTGTCCGAGATCATGGCCTCCAACGGCTCGACCTCGATGGCGTCGGTCTGCGGCGGCTGCCTGTCCCTCATGGACGCAGGCGTCCCGATCATCGCGCCGGTCGCGGGAATCTCCTGCGGCCTGATGACCGACAACGCCCCAGACGGGTCCATCGCGAAGTGGGTCACGATCACCGACATCATCGGGGAGGAGGACCACTTCGGCGACATGGACTTCAAGCTCGCCGGGACGACCAAGGGGATCACGGGCTTCCAGCTCGACCTGAAGATAAACGGCCTCCCGATCGAGATCGCAAAGGCCGCGATCTTCCAGGCCCGCGACGCGCGCGTCGAGATCCTCCGGAAGATGCTCGCCGTCATGCCGGCGCCCCGCGCCAGCCTGAGCAAGTACGCGCCCCGCATCCAGACGATCCAGATCGACCCCGAGAAGATCGGCCTCCTGATCGGGCCCGGCGGCAAGACGATCCGGCGCATCACCGAGACGACGGGCGCCCAGATCGACATCGCCGAGGACGACTCGGGCAAGGTCTACATCTACTCCAACAACGCCGAGGCCATGGCCAGGGCGATCCAGGAAATCGACGGCCTCTGCGGCGGCGGAGCCGGCGGCGGCGGCGGCGGAGCGCCGATCGAGGTCGGCAAGCTCTACACTGGCCGCGTCACCGGGATCAAGGACTTCGGCTGCTTCGTCGAGTGCACGCCCGGCAAGGAGGGGCTCGTGCACATCTCCGAGCTGGCCGACTTCCGCGTGCGCCGCACCGAGGACGTCGTCAAGATGGGCGAGATGATCACCGTCAAGTGCGTCGGCGTCGACGAGCGGACGGGCAAGGTCCGGCTCTCCCGCAAGGCAGCCATGCAGGAGCTCGAGGCGAAGAAGGCCGCGCCCGAGGCGGCGTCCGCCCCAGGCCAATCCTGAGGGGTGAGGCTCCTTGTAACGAACGACGACGGCATCGAGTCCGTCTTCCTCCACGAGCTGGTCCGCGCGCTCCTCGCCGCGGGCCACGAGCCCCACGTCGTGGCGCCGAAGGCCGAGCAGAGCTGGATCGGCGCGGCCAAGTCGCGCCTGCGCCCCGTGCATTCCAGGAGGTTCGAGTGCGGGCTGGGGTGCCCCACGTGGACCGTGGACGGCACCCCCTGCGACTGCGTCAACATCGCGATCGACCACCTGCTTCCCTGCAGGCCCGAGGCGGTCTTAAGCGGGATTAACATGGGCCTCAATGCCAGCCTCGGCTTCATCCTCGGAAGCGGCACGGTCGCCGGAGCCTGCGAGGGGGCGCTTCACGGATTGCCGGGAATCGCGCTGTCCCAGAGCCTGACCATCCCGGCCTACGAGAGGCTGAAGCTGGCGGGGGGCGAGCCGGAGCCCGAGCTCAGGGCGGTCCTGCGGATGTCGGCGGCCCATGCGGCCCGGATCGCCCCCGCGCTCGCCGCGGAGACCCCCGCGCAGAGCTTCATCGTCCACAACGTCAACTTCCCCTACCCGTGCGGCGCCGACGCTCAGGTCCGCCGGACGGTGCCCGCGCGCGTCATGATCCCGGGGCTCTTCAGCCCTCAGGCCGAGGACGGGACCCACAGGCTCGTGTTCAACCTCGGCGAGGACCTGTCCCCGGAGGGCCTCCTCACCGACCGGGCCGCGCTCGATGCGGGATTCATCAGCCACACGGTCCTCGATTTTTCAAAGCTGGGTTCGATCTAGGCGGCCATTTGTGCTTCCTTCATGCCGGCGATGATCGAAGTCGAGCACCTCACGCGGATCTTCCGCACCTACAGGAAGCAGCCCGGGTTCTGGGGAGGCGTGAAGGGGCTCTTCCACCGGACCTACGACGAGACCAAGGCGGCGAACGACGTCACGTTCTCGATCGCCGAGGGCGAATTCGTCGGGTTCCTCGGGCCGAACGGCGCAGGGAAGACGACGACCCTGAAGATGCTCTCGGGCCTCATATTCCCCACGTCGGGCACGGCCCGCGTCGCCGGATTCGATCCCACGAAGCGGGAGAACGCCTACCGGCGGATCTTCGCGCTCGTCCTCGGGCAGAAGAACCAGCTCTGGTGGGACCTGCCGGCAATCGAGTCCTTCGCGCTCCTGCGCGCGATCTACGGGCTTCAGGAGGACGATTACAAACAGACCCTTGACGAGCTCGTCGAGCTGCTCGGCGTGGCCGACAAGCTGAACGTGATGGTCCGCGAGCTCTCGCTTGGAGAGCGCATGAAGATGGAGCTCATCGCCGCGCTGATCCACCGGCCCAAGGTGCTGTTTCTGGACGAGCCGACAATCGGCCTCGACATTGTCTCCCAGCGGGCCGTGCGGCTCTTCCTGCGCGACTACAACCGCCGGCGCCGCGTGACGATCCTCCTCACGAGCCACTACATGGCCGACATCAAGGAGCTCTGCGAGCGGGTCATCGTCATCCACAAGGGCACCAAAATCTACGACGGCGCGCTGGACAGGCTGGAGTCGGGCTCCGACAGCAGGAAGAAGATCGTCCGGTTCGTTCCCAAGGACGCGGCCTTCCCCGAGCGATGGCGCTCAGCCTACGGCGAGACCACGCGCGGGGACGACGGGACCTTCACGCTCAGGGTCTCGAGCGACGACGTGGTCGCGGTCGCCCAGGAGGTCCTCGCGACGGGCCCTGTCGCCGACATAACGATCGAGGACATCCCCCTTGAGGACGTCATCGCGGAGCTTTTCCAGTCGAGATAGCGGACATCGATCCGGCAAGCCAGGCGCGGACTTCCGCGTATTCATCGTGTCTCCAGCCCTTTGCCGCCGCCACGGCAGCCGACGTCCCTAGGAAGACGCCCGCAATCTTCTCAAGCGCGTTCATCAGGGCGGCGGGGTCCGGACGCGTGCCAAAGGCCGTCCCCTCAAGCTGCTCGCGCGTCAGCCAGAGTTCGGCGCGCCTCCCGAGCGGATAGGCCTGCCGCCCGCTAAGAAGAGCCTCCTCCTGGAGCATCCGAAGGCCGGTCTCGATCAGATGTTCATGAATCCCGCGCTGGCTCGCCCGGAACTCGCCGCGCGCCGCCTTCTTGGCCGCCCAAACGAGCTGCGCCCAGAAATTCCCGCACAATCCTTCGAACTCCTTCTCGGTCATGGCGGCGCGGTAGGGCGCGATCCGGGAGTACCGCGCCTCCCATGGCGCACCTCCCTTGATGACCTTCCATCCGGGCGCGACGACAATCCTCAGGTCGGAGACGCCCCTCCTCAGGATGCGCGGCCACAGGAGTTCCGTCTTGGGCCAGCGAAGGGCGGCCGTAGCGATCAGCACCTCCAGGTGGCGAAGCACCACAAAGTCGGCCTCCAGGGCGCCCTCGTAAACGGCCGTGACCTTCACGCAATTCCCGAACGCTTCATGGGCGCCGACGGCCCAGCACGGCCCAAGGGCCCTGCAGAAGGAGCCGTCCCCGTATCTTTCAGGCCGCGTCGTTATCAGCTGGTAGTCGTAATCGGACCAGGAATCGACGGCCCCTCCCTTCTGGGCGCGGGATCCGATCTGCACCAGTGCGCGGATGTCGTCCCGGCCGTGGGCCCACGCTGAAAGAGCGGCGTCCCAGCCGTCCTGCAGCCTGCTCATGCGGATTCAGGAAGAGCTTCAGGATCGCCTGAGACAGCTCTCCCCAGAGGCTCGAAACGAGTCGTTTCTCCGGTCGCTGGCTGTTTGTGGGCCCCGGGGTCCACCTCGGCAATCGCATGAACCCGCCGCGACCGTACCGATATCATCAATTCTGTGCCTTCGATGCCCTGCCCAACGTGCACTGTGCCGTAGTGAAAACGGATCACTTCCCGTGCGAGGAAAACCGGCACCGTCGGATATTCCCCCGTGGTCGTTGCCTCGCCGACCTTGATCTGATCCACCCTCAGGCCCGGATAGGCGATTGTGATGAGGCAGATTGCCTCGTCATCACGGCCCCGCTGCTGCAAGGTGATTGTGATCCGCTGATCCCGGCTGAGGGGCTCGGTCGGGTCCCTTGTCTCGATGATCTCACGGCAGAGCCACATCAGTGCATCGTGCAGGTTCTTCCCGTGTCCCCAGATGACAGGGGCCTCCTTGGGGGTGTGCGCGCGCCCGCCGATCTCGTCTGCGACCGATTCCACGACCTGCTTCAAGTCCACATTCTCGGCCGGTTGCTTGGACATCTCGTAAAGGGTGCTCAGGAGGTTCGGCATGGCCTTCATTCTCTCCAGATCCTGCCTCACCCTCTCGATCAGCGGATAGCCGGGGTCGTCGGATTGCCGTTGACGGGGAAAATGATGGAAATAGGTGCTCACCGAGAGCATGGCGTTCGCGAGCTCATGCGAGATCATGATCCCGAGGTCGTTCAGGATCTGATGCCGCTCCGCCTCCCGCTTCTGGGCCGACGATTCCGCGGTCAGCTCGGATTCGTCCCACCAGACCCAGCATCCGCCTGTTTCCGGAATCGGACCCGCGGTAACCCGGATTCGCCCGAATTCGCGCTCGATCCGCCTCCCTTCTCGCAAGGTCAGGCTGGCGATTTCGCGCACCTCCACCGGAAGCGTCTCGTCGGTCTTCCCGGAGGCGCCGATCACGCAGAATCTGGGCCCATATTTCCGGACAAATCCCACGTCCCGCTGCGCGGCGATCGCTGAATGCAGGAGCTTGTGCTGGCCGAGGAGCCGCGAAAGCATCTGCACAAGCATCAGCGCGTCGTCGCGGTCCAACGTTGAATAGGGGCGCCCGTCGGCGCGCGGGCCGAAGCTTACCCAGCCATCGAGCGCCCCGTCGGCCTCCAAGGGCACGAGGAGCCGCGAATTCCACTCGCCAAGCTTCTGGCGGATCGACGCCTCAATAACGGGGTTTTCCACCGAGTCCAAGGTTGAGGACTCGACGATTGCGGCGTGTTCCTGGAGCCAGCGGACCAGATCGTGGTTTGCGGGGCACTCCCACCCTTCGTTGACCGCCACGTACCGCTTTTCATCACGGAGGAAGACGACGACCTTTGAGGAACGAATCCTCGAGCGGGCCCCGCGCCGGAATTCCTCGATGACGCGCTCCCTGTCCCTTAGGTGATCGATCGCTGCCGCCATGAATTCAAAATCGTCCAGGGCACGACGCCCCGCTTCCACGGTGTCCGTGGCCGCGGAATCCGCCCGCCGAGGCCGCCCCTGCAAGACCGTCAGCACCGCCCTCATCTGCGCCAGCTCCGCGGCCAGCGGCGCGAGCCTCCGCAACTGTGTCCTGCTCTCCACATACGAGAGACAATAGGTGTTCAGACGGCTCTGCCTCGCCTCCTCAAACGGCAAGCTTTGCGGTTCGCCAACGGCGATCACCGCGGTGTCGGGATGCGCCGGGCCTTGCGCCTCGGGGTCGGAGATGTCCCGGATCCAGACACGCGCTCCCGGCCGCTGCAGCTCCCTCAGCAGCAAATCCCCGCGCAATGCAGCGAGCGGCGGGACCGGCAGCTGCCGGGCCCAGTCCTTTGCCAGTTCCGCGTCCGGCGTCGTTAGGATAAAGGTTGCTGGCATGGAAGGGTTACCCGGAATGTTGTGCTGACTTTGCCGCCGTCCACAAAGGATATTTGTCCATGATGCAGTCTTACAAGGTCGGCAGTGATTGCGAGACCCAGGCCGATTCCGCTCGTCTTGTTGCTGGTCGTAAAGGGCTGGAACAGCCTCTCCCGGACCTCCTCGGGCACCCCCGGCCCGTTGTCGGTCACCTCGAGGACCACCGACCCGATTCCAGCCTTTGTCCGGACCGCAACCTTTCGCACCTCCCCATTCAACGTAACAGACTGAATGGCATTCATTACCAGATTAAGGATTATCTGCCGCAAGTAAGCGCGGTCTGCAGTGATCTCGTCCGGTTCCGCCTCCAAAGTACAGCTGAGATCCACCGACTCGTCCAGAGCCTTTGGACGGACGAGTTGGACGCTGGTTTCCACGACCTCATTCAGCCGAAGGCTTTCAAAATGAGGCTGCTGGGGTCGGCCAAGGTCCATCAGGCCACTGACCAGCCCTTCGATCCGTTCTATTTCGGCAGGCACCAACTCTATCAAAAGCCGCCGAAACTCGGGATCGTTGTATCGGGCCTTTGCCGACTGGGCGATGGTTTTTAGCGTCACGAGGGGATTCCGTATTTCATGGGCAAGGCTAGCGCCCAGTAGGCCGGCTGTCTTAAGTTGCTCGGACTCGCGGGCCTGCTGCGTGAGGCTAATCCGTGAAAGGGTGTTTTCGATAATCGTGGCCCACTCCTGCAGGAGCCTTATTTCGGACCAGGTGAACGGAATCCGGTCCCACCGGGCCGAAAGCGCAATGATGAAGGGAACCAACCCACCGTCGCCGGGCGCACAGATCAGGACGCCGAGGCCGTGATCCCGCATGAAGACCAGGAGTTCATTTCGGCCTTGCGCTTCGCGCTGGCGTTGGAGGCTCTCCGGCGTCGCCCACTTCAGCCGGAGGACTTCCACTGCCGCCAGGGAGGACGTTGGGAGCATGAACTGCGGGCAGCTGAAGGCATCCTTCCCCCCATTGAGGAAGAAAGTGTGCTCGCTCCGGGCCCACGTTCCGAGGATTCCGCCGAAACGCTTGATCAGGACATCGTAGTCGAATTCGTCCCTACCCGCGGCAAGAATCGCCGTCCGATACGCCTCCGCTTCTCGATCCGCCCCCAGTTGCGTGGCCCGGAGGATCTGAATGTTAAACCGGTTGAATAGAACCATGATAAGAATGGCGCAAAAAATCACGACCAGCGGCCGAGGCACAAACTCGGGATTGACTGCTATCGCGAGGCCGATCAGGGCCGCGACAATGCCGAGGGACAGGCTGATTCGCAGCCCTGAACGAAAAATGTGCCGGGCATCGAATACCTTCTGCGTCGTAATTCCCCACGCGGTAATCGAGTAGAAAGCGACGATCACGAGCGGGATCGAGCGAGACAACGCCGGCATTCTGAAGGCCGGGCCCAACGCCATCAGAAGGATACCCGCCAATCCAGAGGCGCTTCCTCCGAAAAGCACCGTCTGCAGTTCGATCTTCTGTATCCCCGAGCAACTTCTCAGGTCTAAGATTGCCTGAAATGCGAGGATCAAATAGCTCAACCCGTTTACGACTATGTAAACGGTCCATCCATTTCCTCTAAGTGGATGCTCCCTCGTCGAGATATCGGGGATGAAATATCCCGTAAAACAGAGCGAAGTCATCAGGAACGCGACGACCAGCCATGGCCAGCCCTTGCGCACAGTGCCCCAGTCAAAATACGTTCTCCTCGCACAGTCCTTTACGATCCATAGAGAGAAAGGGATAAGGGCTGCGATCGCGTGGGTAACTCGTAGCCAATACACCGGATTCGGGATTTCGGGCACCGCCGTGAGGCGCCCCAGGCTTAGCAACCACGCCGTAATGATCGCGGACAGCAGAAAAAAGGCCCTGTTGATCGACCGCTTGGGGTTCGCGTAGAGGACGCCACAACCAACTACAACAATCGCGACGAATGCGACTATGGTGGTCGGATTCATTCCCGGAAGAGGATCATGGACGCATTCGTCCCGCCCACTCCGTGCGAATTCACAAGCGCGATTGAGCAGCCGATGTCCCGGGCCAGGTTGCTTAGGTTAAGAGGGCATTCAGGGTCGGGCGTTTCCCAATTTACCGTTGGTGGAATACGACCGGTCCGTAGGGAGAGCGCCGTGCTGGCAACTTGGATGCTGCCGGCGGCGGCTAACGGATTCCCGATAGCGCCTTTCAACGAAACCGCGGGAATCGATCTGATGCGGTCTCCGAATAGCTTCCGCAAGCAGGCCGACTCGACCGCATCAATCTCCGGGTGTCCCGGGCCCCAGGCATTGATGAAGTCTATAGAGTCCGGGCGGCAATTCGCGTTGGCGATAGCCATTCTCATGGTGGACGCCAAACCGTTTGCAGGGCCCCCGTCCTCGTCGTTTCCGTAGGCGTAGCCCGCAACCCAGGCATAAGCCGGACGCGGGCTGTCTTCGTTCTCGAGGATCAAAACGCAGGCACCCTCCCCTATCACGCCGGTTGTGCGCCATAGGTCGAACGGACGCCCCATAATGGCGGGCTTCTTTGCGTTGCTCGGCGATAGCTTGGCCAGCGTCAGCTCAAACATCGGATGAGGAAAGACCGCCGCCTCGGTCCCGCAGCAAAACGCGATTTCTGCCTGCCCGGTGGCAATCATCTCAGCGCCATGGCCGATTGCATCCAGGCCCGCACAGCAGGCGCTGTGCAGCGCGAGAGTGCGGCATCTTGTCTTAAGCAACTTTGTGATCGAATTGGTGATTGAGCTCGGCGAGGCTTCGTAGATCGAGGTCGGAATCGCATGCCGCGGGCCCTTCAATTCAACGCCCGCATAGGTCTTGTGCGTGATCTCGGGATCCTGCAGTGCGCTCCCGTTCACGACGATCGGATTGGTCCGCTGCAGCTCTTCCAGGGAGATCCCGGCGTCCGCGAGGGCCAGCACCGTTCCCGCGAGTGCTAACTGGTTCTGCCTCGGAAACTTCCTCCGGTTGCCTGAGTCTGCGATCCAGTCGTTTAAGTTAAAGTCGACAATCTCCGCGGCTATTAACGTCCCGGCTCTTGGATCGAATCGCGTGATCTCGCGGACACGGCTCACCGGCTCGTTTATTCCGTTGAAGAAATTCTCGCGGCCGATTCCGGCCGGCGTTACCGGGCCAATGCCCGTTATCTTGACGCGTCTGCGCATAGCGTTTCATACCGCCCTGGGGCAATCAGACCGAGCGGGTCAAAGGCCTCCTTGAGCCGATTCACGACGGCCTCGGCTCCGGGCGCCGCAGGCGTGCTTATGTCCAATCGATACTGAGGCAGGCCCGATCTGCGCAGCTCCTCCACGATCGCCGCGTTCGCTTCGTGGACCCCGCCGGCCTCGTTCTCGGAAAAATGCAGTGTGTAGATCGTAAGAATGCTTCGATTGTCGACCAGGATCCAGGTGAACGCGGAGTTCTGCCACCGCGCCCGGACGATGCCTGCTGCCCTCTGGGCCTCATTGGGATCAAAGGAGGAAATCGCATTCCCGTAAATCGCACCAAAGCTCGCGTGATCTGGGTTGCTTCCCACGAGATAGCCATCGAGCGAATTCAGGCCGGCATCCCCGGGTTCTCCCCAGGTGAACGCCAGCAGCGGTCGCAATGCCAAGAGCCGGGCGGCCTTGTAACGGGCGCCCACTCGGCCCAGCCATTTCGCGGCAAAGTCGATCATGCGCGCGTTGCCTCTCTGCAGTTTCACTCCAGGCATCTTGGCCCTATGCAGCTCGCGCCACATTGCTTCCACCACATGTCGGCGGCCGTGGAGCGGGGTCAGGCCGACAAACCACCGCTGTTCCGGGAAGCAGCGGTCCAGCTCATCGTCGGTGGGATCGCGGTTCCACAGTGTCCGAAGAAGCCCAAAGCTGACGCGTCGGCTCCGGCCAGGTTCCCCAACGTGGGTAGGATTGACGAATAGCTGCCGCTCGTACGCGCGCTTCAGCGTGATCATCAATGCTTCGAAGGGACCCTGTAGGATCGCGACATCCTCGGCCTCCTGGCGGATCCTAAGGCGCAGGCGTGCTCCTAGGACGATTCCGAAATTGGTTTGAATGAATAGCGAATCCGTGGAAAACCCCGCGGGATTCGCCCGCGCATTGTGGTTGCGGCCCTTGGTAGGCCCCAAGGATGTGCCGTCTGGCAACAGAGCCTCGATCGCGAAAACATCCCTGTCCTTCTCGCCGCCGTAGCCTATCCCGCGCTCAAGCGCGTTTCCCAGGACGCTCGTCTCGCCGCCGGCGCCCGTGACGTTGAACGCGATGTCCGGGGCGTGGAGCTGGAGGAATTTGAATAACGCCGTTTGGGAGACGCCGGGCTCGATCCTCACGCTCAGGGAGGTCCGGTCCAGGTCGCCAATCCCGTCGAGCCTGCTCAGGTCGAGAATTACGGTGCCATTGCGGGCCGGCAGGTGCGAACCGTAGCCCCAGTTGCATCCCCTGCTGATCGGCCAGATCGGCGTCCTGTGGCTGACGGCCTCACGTAGCACCTCGCGCACGTCGTTGACTGTTGGGGGCTGCAGCCTCCAGGGAATCGTGCGAACCGTTCGACAAAGGGCCCGGGTATCGGGTGCTCGCTCAGCCCAGGATCCGAATCTCGAGGGCCATTTGCACTCGAGGTCCTCGGTCAATGTGGGGTTTCCCATACTCGTGGCCGTGCCGACGGGTCGATCATTTCTTGGGCAAAGCGGGAAACGAGAGCCGCACCGTGGTGCCCACGCCGGATTGCGATTCGATCGCAAACGCGCCGCCGTGCGCGCCCGTGAGGTGGCGGCAGATGCTCAGGCCGAGCCCCATCCCGTTCTCCTTGCTCGTGAAGCCGCCGCGCGACACCCGGTGGACGCGGTCCTCGTCCATCCCGGGACCGTTGTCCGTTATCGTGACGAGGACCTTGTCCCCCACCGTCGAAAAATCGGCGACGGCCTTCGTCGCCCCCGCCTCGATCGAGTTCTTCAGCAGGTTCTGGAACACGCGCATGATCTCGAACCTCGAGCCCCGGATCAGCGCATTGTCAGCCCCGGTGACCTTCACCGCGCTGTTCCCGAAGAAGATCACCTGCTTGACCTCGTGCGCGATGGCGACCAGGTCGATCTGGGTGAAATCGGAGACTTTCTTCGAGGCCAGCCGCCAGTTCTCCGAAAGGTGGTGGCAGTACTCGGCGGCCTTCTCGACGATGACGGCGTAGTCCGCGATCCTCTTGCCCAGCTCGGGGTTCTGCTGCGAGAGCTTGTGGGCCTCCTCGAGCATCAGCCCCGAGTAGCCGATGACGACCGTCAGGGGATTATTGAGGTCGTGGACGAGCTCGACGGACGCCCTTGCCTGCCAGATCTGCGGCTGATTCGCCTCGATCTCCTTCTTCAGAGCCGAGCTCAGCACGATGGCCTCGTCGGACATCTTCGCCTGCTGGCGGCGCAACTGGGCGGCCTCCGCCTGCTGGCGCACGGCCTCGATCAGCTCCGACACGTCCGGCGGCTTGCGCATGTACTGGTTCGCGCCGCGGACCATGGCCTGCTGCGCCGTCGAGAGCATCCCGTAACCCGTGAGAATAATGACCGAAACGTGGGGGTCTATCTTGCGCAGCTCCTCGAGCGCCTTTATTCCGTCCATCTCCGGCATCCGGATGTCGAGCACCACAACATGATAATGCTGGTCCCTTATCTTCTTGAGCGCCTCCACGGCGCGGTCGGCCGTCTCCACGGAGAACGACGTGGCAAGCGTGTACGCGATCGATTCGCGCGGGCCGTATTCGTCGTCGACGACGAGGACTCTTCGCAGTTGAGCCGCCCCCTCCTTGCCGGCTGTTGGTTCGTGGTCCATCAAGCTGGAATAATTCCCTTCAGACAGAGCTGGAACATGATGTGTGTTTGCAGCCGGAGAGCGCCAGTGTCAAACTTCCTCGCGTGAACGCCCTCGTTTCAACCGCCCTTTTCGCCGCAGGCGCCGCCCTCGCCTGGATAATCATGTGGGGCCGCAGGGCCGCCCTCCTGGAGCGCCTGAAGGCGGCCGAGTCGGACAATTCCCGGCTCGCCTCCGAGCTGGCCGCGGAGCGTGCCGCCCGCGCCGAGCTCGCCGCGGCAAAGGCCCTGCTCGGCGCGGAGCTCGCGGCGGAGCGCGCCGGCGCCGAGGCGCGCGTCGCCGAGCTGCGGTCGGCCCACGACCGCCTCAAGGCGGAGTTTGCCGAGCTTTCGGCAACCGCGCTCCGCGCCAACCGCGACGACTTCCTCAAGCTCGCCGAGCAGTCCTTCGCCCAGCTGCACGACAAGTCGGCGGGCGACCTCGCCACCCGGCAGCAGGCAATCGACTCCCTGGTGAAGCCGCTTCGCGAGTCCCTGGACAAGGTCGACGCCAAGATAGCCGAGCTCGAGCAGCGCAGGGAGCGCGCCTACGGGGAGCTTGGCCAGCAGCTGGAGTCGCTCAGCTCGGCGCAGCTGCGGCTGCATGCGGACACGACCAAGCTTTCCATGGCGCTCAGCACCACGCGGACGGCGGGAACGTGGGGCGAGGTCCAGCTGAGGCGGGTCGTGGAGCTCGCCGGCATGACCGAGCACTGCGACTTCAACGAACAGCAGGTCTTCAGCGACGAGGCCGGGCGCAACCGGCCCGACCTCGTCGTGTCCCTGCCCGGCGGCCAGAGAATCGTCGTTGATGCCAAGGCCCCGACCGAAGCGTACCGCGAGGCCGCCGCCGCGGGGGACCCCGACCTGCGGCTCGCAAAGCTGAAGGAACACGCCGCGAAGGTCCGCGGCCATGTCGAGGCACTCGCCAACCGCGACTACTGGACCAAGATCGAGCCCTCGCCGGAGTTCGTCGTCCTGTTCCTGCCGGGGGACTCGTTCCTAGCCGCAGCGGTCGAGTCGGACCCCTCGATCATGGACCGGGCGATAAGCCAGAAGGTGCTCCTGGCCACGCCGATGACGCTCGTCGCCCTCCTCAAGGCGGCCGCATACGGATGGCGGCAGGAGGCGGTGTCCCGCAGCGCCGAGGAGGTGAGCGAGCTCGGCCGCGAACTTTACAACCGGATCGCCGGATTCGCGGGGCACCTGGACAGCGCCGGCAAGGGGCTAGCCTCCGCCGTCAAGGGCTTCAATTCGGCCGTCGGCTCGTTTGAGCAGACCCTCCTTCCGGGCGCCCGCAAGTTTGCGGAGCTCGGGGCAAAGGGGACGAAGGAACTGGACGGACCCGAGAGGGTCGAGGTGGAGGTGCGCGACGTTTCGAAGAGGCGCTGACGCACCGCCGGCATGCACCTCGCCGCCCTGCACATCTATCCGGTGAAGTCGCTTCGCGGGCTGGCCGTGCAGTCGGCCGGGGTCGATTCCCTGGGAGCGATCGGCGACCGGCGGTTCCTCGTCGTGGATCCGGCCGGGGTTTTCCTGACCCAGCGGACCGCGCCCAGGATGGCGCTTGTCGCGGCCCTCCTAGACGATGCCGCGCTCACGCTGCGCTCGGCAGGCTTCGGGGAGATCCGCGTGCGGCGCGCCCCCGATCCCGGCGCGCGCCTCCTCCCGGTGCGAGTCTGGTCAAGCGAGGGCCTCCTGGCCGAGGATTGCGGTGATGCGCCGGCTTCATGGCTCGGCGGCGTCCTAGGCACGCCCTGCAGGCTTGTGCGTATAGGGCCGGCCTTCAGCCGGCCGGTCAAACCCGGGCGCGCCCGGCCGGGGGACGTCATGGGCTTCGCGGACGGATACCCATTCCTCGCCGTCAGCGAAGCGTCGGTCGGCGAGCTCAACGGCCGGATAGGGAGATCCGGCGCTCGGCCCGTCCCGATCGACCGGTTCCGCCCCAACCTCGTCCTGGGCGGCTGCGAGCCCTACGCCGAGGATGCCTGGCAACGGCTCAGGATCGGGGCCATCGTCTTCCGGGCCGCGGGACCCTGTAGCCGCTGCATCATAACGACGACGGACCAGGCGACCGGTGCGCGGGGCGTGGAGCCATTGCGGACACTCGCCGGCTACCGCAGGAACACGGCCGAGCCGACCCTCGTCGACTTCGGACAAAACCTTGTGCACGAGGTCAAAACAGGCCTGCTTAGCGTGGGAGATCCGGTTGAGATCCTGGCTTAGGTGGGAACCATTTTCTCGCCGTCGGGGTCACGTCCTTTCAAGCTCCCCCCCAGGAATCCCCTCCCCACTTCAAACCAACCCTCCCCTCGAAAATGTCCACAGGTCCCGCCTGGTCCCAGAAACTTCGCGATGAAATCGGAAAGGCCGTCGTCGGCCAGGACGCCGCCGTCGAGCGGATGCTCGTGGCGCTGCTCGCGGGGGGCCACGTGCTCCTCGAGGGGCTTCCCGGGTTGGCCAAGACGCTGTTGGTCAGATCGTTGGCCTCAGCGCTCGGCGTCCAGTTCGAGCGGATCCAATTCACGCCGGACCTGCTGCCGAGCGACGTCGTCGGGACCATGGTCTTCCAGCCGAAGACCGGGGAATTCAGCCCCCACCGGGGCCCGATCTTTGCCAACCTTGTCCTGGCCGATGAGATCAACCGCGCGCCCGCAAAGGTCCAGAGCGCCCTGCTGGAGGCCATGCAAGAGAGGCAGGTGACGATCGGAGGCCAGACCCACCCCCTGCCGAGCCCGTTCTTCGTCATGGCGACCCAGAATCCGATCGAGCAGGAGGGCACCTACCCCCTGCCCGAGGCCCAGACGGACCGCTTCCTGTTCAAGCTGCTCGTGGGCTATCCTAGCGCAGTCCAGGAAGCCACGATGATGCAGCGGTGGGGGCAGGTCACCCAGCAGCCCACGCTGGCCGCGGTCTCGAGCGGCGCAGAGCTCCTCGAGCTCCGGTCCGAGGTCGACCGCGTCCACGTCTCCCCGGTGGTCCAGCATTACATCCTAACCCTGGTTCGCGCGACGCGCACGCTCGCCGACAACCCCGAGATTTCGACGAGGAAGCTCAATTTCGGGGCGTCTCCCCGCGCGTCGCTCGCCCTCTACCAGGCCGGCCGCTCCCTCGCCTGGCTCCGGGGAATGGACTACCTTTCGCCCGCACTGGTCCAGGAGCTGGCGCCCGATATCCTGAGGCACCGGCTCGGGCTCACCTATGAGGCCGAGGCCCAGGAGGTCACATCCGACGCGGTCATTTCCCAGGTCGTCTCGACTACGCCGGTGCCGCCCGCCTGATGCTCCCAGGAAACAGCCAGGTCCCCAACCCGCTGGCGCTCCTGAGGCAGCTCGAGTGGCGGGTCCGCCATGCGGTCGAGAACATCCTCAGCGGCCAGTACCGCTCGGCCTTCCGCGGCCGGGGCATCGAGTTCGACCAGGTTGTCCGGTACCAGTTCGGGGACGACGTCCGCGACATCGACTGGAATGTCACCGCGCGCCTCGGGGAGCCGTACCGAAAAAAGTTCACAGAGGAGAGGGAGGTGACGCTGCTCCTGGTCCTCGAGGACTCGCCCACCCTGGTCTTCGGTTCGGGCGCGCAATCCAAGAGGGAGGCGCTCCTCGAGCTCGCGGGGCTCGTGATGCTCCTCGGGGCCGTCAACGGCGACCGCGTCGGATTCGTCCACGCCATGCCCGACGGACCCGTGTTCCGCGAGCCGGTCCGAGGCCGGGGCGCGATCCTCCACGCCGCGGCATCGCTCATCGGGCGCCCGGCCCCGCCGCTCGGCCGCGCCGAGCCCGAGATCCCCTGGCGCTTCATCTCCCGCGCGGCCCCGAAGCACAGCGTGCTCCTCTGGCTCGGGGACTTTCCCCCGCGGCCCGAGCCCGAGGGCTGGGCCGTCCTCAGCCGGCGCTACCAGACCATGGGATTCCGCGTGGACGACCCCTGGGAGCGGAAGCTGCCGGCCGAGGTGCCGATCACGGCGTACGACCCCTCCGCCGGCCGCCTGGTGACGCTCGAGGGCAGCCAGGCCGACCGATCGGCCCACGCCGAATGGCGCTCGCGCCGCGACGCGGCGTGGGAGTCGCTCTTCCCGCGCCCGCTGAGCCGGCTCGTCGTCAGCACGTCCGACGACCGCTTCGACGCGCTCGTGCGGTTCTTCCACGCCCGCATGCGGACCGGCGCAAGCCGGGGCCGCTGGTAGGCCGAGACCGATGACCCAATCCTTCCTGAACGCCTGGCCGATCGCCGCCTCGAACCTGAGGCTGGCGGCCCCCCTCTGGCTTCTCGCCGTCGCGGCGCTGCCCCTGGCGGTGTGGCTCCGCGGCCGCGCCCGCGTGCCGGTCCTTCTCGTCCCCTTCGCCGCGGCCTGGCACCGGGCCTCGATCACGGCGGCGTCAAACTGGACGGCGGGATGCGCGCTCGCAGGGCTCGCCCTGCTCATCGGGGCGCTGGCCCGCCCCCAGAAGGTCCAGGACAAGCGCGAGGTCCGCTCGCAGGGATTCGACATCGTCCTCGCGATCGACCTGTCGGGGTCGATGCTGAGCGAGGACTACGAGAGGAACGGCGAGGGGATCAACCGGCTCCAGGCGATCAAGCCGGTCATCCAGGCGTTCATCGAGCGGAGGCAATCGGACAGGATCGGGGTCGTGCTCTTCTCGGGACGGGCGTACACGCTCGCTCCCCTCACGACGAACCACGAGTGGCTCGCTAAGCAGCTCGATCGGGTGAAGATCGGCCTGATCGAGGACGGCACCGCGATCGGCGACGCGCTGGGGGTTGCGCTCGCGCGGCTGGACCAGTCGAAGCAGGAGGCCAACGGCAAACGCAAGGGTGCCTTCATCGTGCTCCTCACGGACGGGGCGAACAACATGGGCCTGATCACGCCCACCCAGTCCGCGCAGCTGGCCAAGGCGCGCGGGATACCGATCTACACGATCGGCGCGGGCAAGGACGGGCTCGTGCCGTTTCCGGTGTTTGACGACACCGGGAAGAAAATCGGCTACCGCCGGATCCCCGCCGACCTGGACGAGGGCGCGCTCCGGGCGATCGCCGAGGCGACGGGTGGCCGGTTCTACAGGGCTGCGGACACCGGCACCGTGGAGTCGGCGTTCCAGGCGATCGATTCCAACGAGAAGATCGAGTTCCAGGCGAAGAGCTACCTCCTGACGACCGAGCTCTTCCACTGGCTTGCCGCGCCGGGCCTCGCGCTCTTTGGGGCCGGAGCATGGCTGTCGCGCAAAACATGACCTTCGCGTGGCCCCATCTCCTGTGGCTGCTCGCCGCCCCCGCCGGGCTGCTTGCCTGGGAACTGGTCCGGATCCGGCGGTTCGGCGGCGTCGCCCATCCCAAGATTCTGCGCGCCGAGGCGGGCCTGGGGAGCGTCACGTTGTCCGGGGAGCCGCCGGCCTCCCTGGTCTCCTCCAGGCGCCGCCTTCTTCTTACCTCGGGGATCGCCTTCGGCGTCCTGGCCCTGGCGCGCCCCCAGTGGGGCCGGCTTGACGAGCCCGTCTTCGACCAGTCCCGCGAGATCGTCATCGCCCTGGATCTCTCGCGCTCGATGCTGACCCCCGACGTCAAGCCGTCGCGGCTCGAGCGGGCGAAGCTCCTGGTCCAGTCCCTCCTTGACCGGCTTCACGGAGAGCGCGTCGGACTGGTCGTGTTCTCGGGGACCGCGTTCCTCCAGTCGCCGATCAGCGCCGACTACGAGATCCTGCGCGAGTTCCTGCCCTTGCTCGGGCCCGATTTCCTTCCGGAGGGCGGGACCAACTACCATGAGCTGATCGACACGGCTGTCGACGGGTTCGGTGGGAGCTCGTCGGCGGACCGCTACCTCATCATCCTGAGCGACGGCGAGGCCACCGACGACGACTGGCGGGACAGCATTGGGGAGCTCTCCAAGCGCGGAATCCGCGTGATCGGCCTCGGGGTCGGCACAAAGGCGGGCGGCATGATCCCGGACGGCGCCGGCGGCTTCATGAAGGACGAGAACGGAGCGGTCGTCCTCTCAAAGCTCGAGAGCGGAACGCTCCGCGAGCTGGCCGGCGCCACCCACGGCGCCTACCGCGACGCGAGCGAATGGGTCGACCTGCCGCAGGTGCTCGCGGCCACGGTCGAGGAGGGACGCAGGGGCCGCTTTGTCGAGCACAACACCGTGCGTCTCGTCGAGCGGTACCAGTGGGCGCTTGCCCCGGCGCTGATCCTCCTCGCCGCAAGCTTCTGGCTCGAGTTCCCGGTGCGTCCAAAGTCGAGGCAGATGCGCCTGAGCGGCGATCCGGAGCGGAAGCCTGTCCCGACGCCCATTGCGGCCGCCGCCGCCGCCGCCGCGCTCTTTCTGCTGAGCGCGGGATTGGGCGTCGCCGACACCACCTCGGATCCGGCCTCTTCCCTGTCGAAGATCGTGGGGCGCCTATCGGCCCAGGATCGGCGCAGCGCGCTCGACTGGTCGGGATTCGGGCGCGAAACCGTCACCTGGGGCCAGCACCTGCGGTCCGACGAGCAGCAGGTTCCCGAGGGGCCGGTCCGCGACGCGCTCGCCGCCGTGGACATCGGCTCGCATCTCGACCCGAAGGCCTCGGACTGGACCCGGATGCGCTCCGAGCTCGAGGCGCTTCTGCAGAGGCCGGAGGAAAAGAAGAAGCCGCCCCAGCAGCAGCAGAACCAAAGCCAGGGCCAGGAGCAGAAGCAGGAACAACAGCAGGGCCAGAACCAGGACCAGCAGCAGGGTTCCCCCACCCAGTCCGGCAAGCAGGAAAAATCGGAGGGCAGGAACGGCCGGCAGCGGGAGAGGCCCCCCGAGCCCGGAAAGCCCGGGCCACAGAATGCATTCGGCGACATGGGCAGGCAACCCCCCCCCCAGCCGGCGCAGGGCGAGCCCCAGAGCACGATGCAGAAGGTGGGCGGCGCGAGGAGGGACCAGACCAACGATCCGGCGCGGGACAACCCGGAGCTCGCGGTGCCCCTTGAGAAGCTGGAGCAGGTGAGGAGCAGGGATGCTCCGGGCGAGTTGTTCGAGCTGCTCCGCCACGGCGAGCCCACCCCCCCGCCCAGGAACACGGGGAAGAACTGGTGAACCGCATGCGCAGGACAACCATCGCCCCACTCCTCCTAGCCGCCGTCCTCGCGGCCGCGCCGGGCCTGGCGGGCCAGTCCGTCCGCTGGGATCCGCCCGCGGGATCCCTGCCCGTCGGCCAGGTGTCGCAGCTGCAGCTCATCTTTGACGGCTGCTCGCCGAACGACACGCCGGCCCCCCCCAAGGTGGAGGGCCTGGTGCTCAGCTACGAGGGCCAGTCGAGCAACATCTCGATGATCAACGGCACGTTCTCCCGGAGCGTGTCGGTAACCTATGCCGCGCTCCTCTCGCGGAACCAGGCGGTCGAGATTCCCTCGTTTTCGATCGACACAAACAAGGGCCAGCTGCGCGCGCCGGCGGCCCGTTTCAGCCCGGCCGGCGCGACGGTCGGCTCGGGCGGCATCTCCCTCGGGGAGGCCGCCGCAGCCTCGCTTGCGCTGTCGCAAGACAGCGTCTGGGCGGGCGAGGTCTTCGACCTCAAGTACACGATCGACGTGGGCGCGGGATACTATCCGAACTGGGGACGGGGATCGTTTGAATGGGACCCGAGCCCGCTCATCATCGAGGACTGGTCGCAGCCCGAGCCGTTTGAGACCGGCGGCGGCCAGCCCAGGACCGGCCTGTCGTATCACACGCGCGCCTTCGCGCGCACCGCCGGGCGGCTGCGGCTCAACCCCTCCACGCAGATGGTGAACCTGAGCGTGGGAGTCACGGGATTCGGCTTCTTCCAGCAGCGCCAGTACCAGCAATTCGCCGTCACCGGCGCCCCGCCCACGATCGAGGTCCGGCCCCTGCCGCCGGCCCCCGACGGATTCACGGGCGCCGTGGGCGACTTCAAGGTCGCCTCAAAGGTGGTGCCGGTCCATGTCAAGGTGGGCGATCCGGTCACCTGGACCATAGAATTGTCGGGCTCCGGCAACTGGCCCGAGGTCCAGGGGCTCCCGGCCCGCGAAGTCCCCGGGGACTTCCAGGTCGTCCAGCCGAAACCCAAGCGGACCCAGCCCAAGGGCAAGCTGTTCGAGGGGGCGCTTGCCGAGGACATCGTTCTGGTGCCCACGAGGCCAGGGACCTTCGAGCTGCCGGCCGTGAACATCGCCTACTTCGATCCAAAGGCCGGCGCCTACAGGTCGATCGCGGCGGCCGGGGGAACCGTCATCGTAGACCCCGCGGCCGCGCAGGCCGCAGGCGCCTCGGGCGGCGGGCAGGAGAACGCGGCCGCAGCGGGCCCGGCCGCGGCGCTCGCCCCGGCGGAGGCGAAGGCCCCCGAACCGCCGGCCGCCGGCCTCGGGGACCCCCTCCCCCAATCGGACCCAGCCCCGGAGCCGATTCGGAGGCGGACCCTCGCCGCAGAGTGCGCGGCCCCCTTCGCCCTGCTCGGCCTGTTCTGGATCGGTCTCGCGCACAGGCGCGCGAAGCGGACCGACCCACTGAGGCCGCGCAGGGAGGCCCGCCACCGGATCAGCGCCACGCTCGAGGCGCTGAGAATCGCGCCCTCCGCGGACAAGCCCCCGCTGCTCATCGCCTGGCAGCGCGACGCCGCCATCCTCTGGGGAATCGCCCATGCGGCGCCCCCGGCGGCGGCGCTCCCCGACCCGGGATGGAGCGCACTCTGGACAGAGGCGGACCGGAGCCTCTACAGCGCCGACACCGTCCTGCCGGGCGACTGGGTCGGGCGCGCGCACGCGGCGCTTGCAAGGAAGAGCCTGCCCCCGTCCAGCGCCGCCCACATCCTTTACCGCCGCAATCTCCTCCCGTTCCTCGCCCTCGCGCTCGCCGCCGCCACCGGATCCGGGCCGCTGGGCGGCGCCGATCCGGCGGCCACATACCGCGCGGGGGATTACGAGTCGGCCCGGAGCTCCTGGGGCGGGCGGGTCGCCGCCGCACCCCTCGACTGGTCGGCGCGGCACAACCTTTCCCTCGCGCTTGCCCAGCAGGACCGCTGGGGCGAGGCGGCCGCCCAGGCATCCGCCGCGTTCGTGCAGAACCCGTCCGATCCCGGGCCGCGCCGGCAGCTGGCGCTCGCATGCGACAAGGCCGGGTTCGTCCCGGAACCCCTGGAATCCCTCCTCCAGTCGGGCCCCGCGGAGTCGCTGGCCCGGCTCGAGTCCCCGGGCGGATGGCAGCGGACCGGGTTGGCGGCCTCGGCGCTGGCCGCGGCCGCGCTGGCGCTCCTCCTGGCCGGCGCCTACGGCCGGTGGCGGGCCTGGGCCAGGGCGGCGGCAGTCGCCGCTCTCGTGCTCGCGCTGCTCGTCGGCGCCGCGTCCCTTGTCGGGTACCGGGCGTATGGAATAGCCGCCGACACCCGCGCCGTCGTCGTCTGGCGCGCCGGCATCCTGCGCTCGATCCCCACCGAGGCAGACGTCTCGCAGAAGACGACGCCCCTCCCCGCGGGAAGCACGGCCGTCGCCGACAAGTCCTTCCTGCGATGGATCCGCCTTGCATTCCCCAACGGCGAGACGGGATGGATCCCCAGGAGCGAGGCGGTCTATCTCTGGCGATCTCCGCCCGAGTGACTACCAGAGGGCGAGGGTCTTGCGCACCATCCGCGCCATCGACTCCTCGGGGTTCAGCGCCGGCACCCCCGCGACATCCACCCAGGAAAGCGCCCTCGACTCGCCGGTAGCGGTCACGGGCTCCGAGGGATCGGCCTCGAGCATGAACCTGAGGTCGTAATGCCAGTGTCCCGGCGTTCCCGCGCGCCCGGGGATCCAGTGGCGGTCCATGTCGAAGAGCCCCGGATCAACGGCGCAGATGCGCGCGATCCCGCTCTCCTCGCGCGCCTCCCTGAGCGCCACGGCCAGCAGATCCGGGTCGCCGTCGGCGTGGCCGCCCAGCTGGAGCCATTTCCCGAGCTTGCGGTGGAGCGTGAGGAGGGTCCGCCTCCGGTCGGGGCTCAAGATCCAGGCCGAGCCCGTCAGGTGCCCCGGCGCGCACGAGCGCAGGAGGCAGTCGGCATGGGACTCGACAAACGCAATCGTTTCCTCGACGGCGAGGGCCTCCTCCCGCGAAAGCGCGCCGGCCCGGTGCGCACGCAAGAGTCCGAGGACGGCCGCGCGGTGCATCAGCTCACGGTTCCTCCTTCCAGATGGCGTCCGCCTCGAACCTCGCCGGCGCCTCGAGAAGCGCCCACACGTCCTCGACCCGCCCCGCCACGGAGAAGAGCGCCTGCAGGCCGGGCGACTTGAAGCGCTCCCGCGTCATCCGCTCGAAGAAGCGCAGGAGGTCGTCGTAGTAGCCTTCCTGGTTGAACACGACGACCGGCTTGCTGATCCGGTTTACGTACCGGAGCGTCATGATCTCCGCGAGCTCCTCGAGCGTCCCGATGCCCCCGGGCAGCGCCAGGAACGCGTCCGCGCGCTCCTCCATGACGCGCTTCCTGTCGCGCATCGACCCGACCGTGACAAGTTCGTCGGCCTCGTGATAGGCCAGCTCGCGCTCCTTCATGAAGTCCGGTATCACGCCGATCACGCGGCCCCCGGCCCCCTTCACCGCCCGAGCGAGGGCGCCCATCATCCCGACGTTGCCGCCGCCGTAGACCAGGCCCCATCCGTTTGCGACCATGGAGCGGCCGACCGCCTCGGCGGCCGAGTAGTACCTGGACTCGAGGTTCTTGGACGAGCCGCAGTAGACGCACAGGAGCTTTGCCATGGGGACAGCACACGCCACGATGGGGCGCGCCGCCCAAAAATGAATCCAAATCCTTGAGCCCCTCCCCCCCATACCGGGGCCGCCTCGCCCCCTCCCCGACCGGCTACCTCCACCTCGGGCACGCCCGCACGTTCTGGATCGCGGCCCGGCGCGCCCGGGATTCGGGCGGCGCCCTCGTCCTGCGCAGCGACGATCTGGACGCGGAGCGCTACCGGATGGATTTCGCGCAGGCCATGCTCGCCGACCTGCGCTGGCTGGGGCTCTCGTGGGACGAGGGCCCCGACGTGGGAGGTCCCCACGCGCCCTACAACCAGAGCGGGCGGCGGCCCCTGTACCGCGCCGCCCTGGAGCGCCTCCGCGGGGCCGGCCTCATCTACCCGTGCTCGCGGTCGCGGCGCGACGTCATCGAGGCCGCCGGCGCCCCCCACGAGGGCGGCCCCGACGACGAACCCGTCTATCCGGCCGCATTCCGCCCCGATCCCCGCGCGCCGGTCCCCCCCATCGGGGACACGGTCGGTGTCAACTGGCGCCTGCGCGTGCCCGACGGCGAGGAACTCGCGTTCGACGACGGAAGGCTCGGGCCCCAGCGCGCCGTCGCGGGCCGGGATTTCGGCGACTTCCCGGTCTGGCGCAAGGACGACTGCCCAAGCTACCAGCTGGCCTGCGCCGTGGACGACGCCGGCATGGGGATCACCGAGGTAGTCCGCGGCGAGGATCTGGTCCGGTCGACCTTCCGGCAGCTGCTGATCTACCGCGCGCTGGGGCTCCCGGCCCCCCGGTTCTATCACTGCGCGCTCATGGCCGACGATGGCGGCGCGCGGCTTGCGAAGCGCCACGACTCGCTCAGCCTCCGGGCTCTTCGAGCCCGCGGGGAAAGCCCCGAGTCCATCTGCTCCGCCTGGGCGGCCGACGGTGCGGCGGGCGCGTAGGGCGCACCGCTTCCCGCAAACCCCGTCTTGCCACGCCCTCCCGCAATGGGTTATTCAGCGCGGGAACGCACGACCATCGCCCGCAGATGGGAGCCTCACAAATGAAACCCGGTATCCTTGCCCTTGCCCTGCTACTCCTGCCCCATCCCGCCGCCGCAGAGAACCTGGACCTCGGGCCCCACGGGACGTTTTCGATCGCCGTTCCCAAGGGCTGGACATTCTCCGCCACCAAGGTCGAGGACACCGGATACGCCATCATCCTGACCCCGCCCGCCGACGTGAACGCGAGGTGCCTCTTCAACATCCTCTACGTGCCAGGCGGCGAGCCGTACTCGAAGGAGGACGTCCAGGAGAAGGTCCTCGCGATCAGCGACCAGTTTATGGCGGAATCGGTCGAGAAGAAGAAGGTCCTTCGCGACTTTGCCGTGTCGATGGGATACGGCGCCTACTGCGTCTTCACGGATGCCTCGCGCGTGGGGCAGCCGCCGGAGAAGGACTCCTTCAAGGTCGTCGCAGTCGGCATGATCCGCTTCAACGACGACCTCTCGGCGGCCGTCAGCATGGGGACCGACGACGAGAAGGGCCCGGACTTTGCGGCAATGATGAAGGCGGTATCGAGCGCGACCGTCTCGCCCAGGAAATGAGGGGCCCGGCCGTGCCTCCCACCCCGATTGAGTGACAACCCCGCACCGTTGAGGGTGGGCGCGGTCCTCTTCCCGGGGTTCGAGCTCCTGGATGTCTACGGCCCCCTGGAGATGTTCGGCATGCTCGGCGACCGGGCCCGGATCTCGATGATGGCGGAGCGCCCCGGCGCCGTCCCGAGCCACCAGGGCCCCTCGTCCGTCGCCGACACCGCGCTGGCCGGCGCCCGCGGCCTGGACGTGCTGCTTGTCCCCGGGGGCATGGGCATCCGCCGCGAGGTGGACAACGAGCCGTTCATCGGGGAGCTGAGGCGGCTGTCCGCCGGCGCGCGGTTTGTCGCCAGCGTCTGCACGGGAAGCGCGCTCCTGGCGAAGGCCGGCGTCCTCGACGGGTTGAGCGCCACCTCCAACAAGCGCGCCTTCGCGTGGGTCGCCTCGCAGGGCCCGAAGGTCCGCTGGATCGCCCGAGCGCGGTGGGTCGAGGATGGAAAGTTCTTCACCTCGTCGGGCGTTTCGGCAGGAATGGACATGGCCCTGGGCCTGATCGCCCGGTTGTATGACCGGGAAACCAGCACGATGATCGCCCAGCGGGCCGAATACGAATGGCACCAAGACAAAGAATGGGATCCGTTTGCCGGCCTCAACGGACTGGTTTGAAGTGGAGGCGGGCGGCCGCCGTCGCCGCATTCCTCTGGGCGGGCCTTGCGCAGGCCGCGACCGTCGGCGACCTGCGGTGCGAGTACCTTGTGGATCCGCAGGGCATAGACGATGCCAGCCCCAGGCTGGGCTGGACGATCGAATCCGACCGGCGCGGCGAGGCCCAGACGGCCTATCAGGTCATGGTGGCGTCGAGCCCGCAGATGCTGGACCGGGGCGTCGGCGACCTCTGGGACAGCGGCAAGGTCGCCTCCGCCGACTCGATCCAGGTGACCTACCAGGGCCAGCCGCTCGGCTCGCTGCGGGCCTGCTACTGGAAGGTCTGCGTCTGGGACCGGCGGGGCAACGCATCGCGGTGGAGCAAGCCCGCACGGTGGACGATGGGGCTGCTCCAGCCCGCGGACTGGGGCGCAAAATGGATCGGACTGGACCCGGCGAAGGGCTCCGAAGCCGACGGCTCGCGCCGCCTGCCCGCGCGGTGGCTGCGAAAGGAGTTTTCCGTGGGAAGGGCCGTCAGCCGGGCGACCGTGTGCTATTCCGGACTGGGCTGGTCCGAGCTCTACCTCAACGGGAGCAAGATAGGCGACGAGGTGCTGTCCCCCGCCCTGAGCGACTACCGCAGGCGGGCGTTCTATGTGACCCACGACGTCACGTCGGCCCTGAGGCAGGGGGTGAACGCCATCGGAGTCGTGCTCGGAAACGGGCGGTTCTACGCGCCGCGCCTGACGAACCCGAAAACCGAGACGTACGGCGCGCCCATGCTCCTTCTTCAGCTGCACCTCGAATTCGCGGACGGGGGCGCCGAGGACGTGGTCAGCGACGGGACCTGGAAGATCAGCGCCGACGGGCCGATCGCCGCCAACAACGAGTATGACGGCGAGGAGTACGACGCCCGCAAGGAGCTCGCGGGGTGGGCCGGGCCCGGGTTCAACGACGCCTCCTGGCGCCAGGCGCAGCTCGTGGAGGCGCCCGGAGGCGCGATGTCCGCCCCCATGATCGACCCGATCCGGGTGACGGGTTCGATCAAGCCCGCGTCCGTGAGCCTGCCCAAGCCCGGGATGTTCGTCTACGACCTGGGCCAGAACATCGCGGGATGGTGCCGCCTGCGGGTGAAGGGCCCCGCCGGCCAGCAGGTCAGGATGCGCTTCGCGGAGCGGCTGCGCGGCGACGGGACCCTCTACCTGGACAACCTGCGCAGCGCCAGGGTCACGGACCAGTACACCCTAAGGGGCGGCGCTCCGGAGACCTACGAGCCGCGTTTCACGCTCCACGGCTTCCGGTACGTCGAGGTCACCGGATACCCGGGTACCCCGGGGGCGGACGCGATCGAGGGCCGCGTCGTCGGCGACGACCTCGAGAGGGCGGGCGATTTCTCGTGCTCCAATCCCCTTCTCAACCGCGTCTACGGCAACGTCGTCTGGGGGGTGCGCGGAAACTACCGCAGCATCCCGACCGACTGCCCGCAGCGCGACGAGCGGCAGGGGTGGCTGGGCGACCGCGCGGCCGAGTCGCGGGGCGAGGCCTATCTCTTCCGCAACAACGCCCTCTACGCCAAGTGGGTGCAGGACATGACCGACGCCCAGAGGGACGACGGGGCGGTTCCCGATGTCTGCCCCGCCTACTGGGCCTTCTACAATGACAGCGTCACCTGGCCGAGCGCGATGGCGATCGTCCCGGGCGCCCTGCTGGACCAGGACGCCGACAGGGGCCTCCTCGAGCGCTCGTATCCCGCCATCGCCAAGTGGCTCACCCACCAGCTCGGCCAGGTCCAGGGCAACATCTCGACCCACGACAGCTATGCGGACTGGTGCGAGCCCCCCGAGAGCCCGGAGCTCATCCATTCAAAGGACCCGGCCCGAAAGACCGCGGGCCCCCTCCTCGCCACGGCGTACCTGTACCACTGCCTGCAGCTCGGCGCCCGCTACGCCCGGGTCCTGGGGATCCCCGACGACGAGAGGCGCTTCGAGACGGCGGCCGACGCCCTCAGGCAGGGCCTCAACGGGCGCTTCTACAGGAGGGACCTCGCCCAGTACGACAACGGCTCGGCCACGTCGTACATCCTTCCGCTCGCATTCGGCATGGTGCCCGACGGCGACGGGCCGCGCGTGATGGCGCGCCTGGTCGAGAAGATCATGAAGGACAACGCGGGGCACGGATCCCACGGGCTGGTCGGCGGGCAGTGGGTGAACCGCATCCTGACCCGCTACGGCCACGGAGACGTGGCCTACGCCATGGCGACCCAGACGACCTACCCCGGCCTCGGCTACATGGCGACGCGGGGCGCCACAACGGTCTGGGAACTGTGGAACGGCGACACGGCCGACCCCGCGATGAATTCGGGGAACCATGTCATGCTGGTGGGCGACCTGATCACCTGGCTCTACGAGGACGTGGCGGGAATCGCGCCCGACGAGGACAGGCCGGGATTCCGGCACATCCTGATGCGGCCGACCCCCGTCGGCGACCTGACCTCGGTGAAGGCCAGCTACCGGTCGCTCTACGGCCTCATCTCGAGCGAATGGAGGCGCGACGGCCCCGCGTTCTCCCTGGACGTGTCCGTTCCGGCAAACGCGACGGCAACCGTCTACGTGCCGGCGCGCGACGCCGCGGCCGTCACCGAATCCGGCGGCCCCGCGGCCCAGGCCGAAGGGGTCCGGTTCCTGCGGTCGGAGGGCGGGGCCGCAGTCTACGAAATAGGATCGGGAGCGTACCACTTCCGCTCGGGGACGGGAGGCTGACCCGGCCCCGGAGCGTTGAAACGGCCCGTTTACGAACTCCAGAATGACCGTCCGCATCGGCGTAATCAACGTTTCCGACAGGGCAAGCTCCGGGGTCTACGAGGACACGCCCGGAAAGGCGTGCGTCGTCCTGCTCCTCGAATGGCTCTCCACGCCCTTCGACGTCGACTACAAGGTGATCGCGGACGAGAGCGCGCTCATCGAGTCCGAGCTCAGGCGCATGGCCGACGTGGCCGGGTGCTGCCTCATCGTGACCACCGGGGGAACCGGGCCCGCCCAGCGCGATGTGACCCCGGAGGCGACGGTGGCCGTCTGCGACAAGCTCCTGCCGGGCTTCGGCGAGACCATGAGGTCCGCCTCCCTGGCGTTCGTTCCCACGGCCATCCTTTCGCGCCAGACAGCGGGCATCCGCGGGCGCACGCTCATCGTCAACCTTCCCGGGCGCCCCAAGGCCATCCGCGAGAACCTCGAGGCCGTCTTCCCCGCGATCCCCTATTGCATCGACCTGATCGGCGGGCCCAGGCTCGAGACGAACGAGGCCGTGATGAAGGTGTTCCGGCCAGCGAGCTGACGCGGTTGCGGCCGCGCCAATAGGTGCCATATTGGAGCAAACACCCCCCCCTATGCAAAATCTAGCCACACCCGATCTCACCCAGCATCCCCCGCGCAGCCCGCGCGTTCAGCTTGGCGGCTTCGTCCACCTCCCCCGCTTGCTCGACAAGGCCCGGGCGGCCAACGCCGGGAAGAACGGCGAGTACAACTACAACTGCCCTCTCGACCAGCATTTCTTCCGCTTCACCGGCATCGGCCACGAGGAGCTTCTAGCCGAGCTCAAGGCCGGCAGGTCCGACTCCGAGATGCTCGCGTGGGTCAGGGGCCGCACCGCTCGCCTCCCGGCCGAGATAGCCGCCTGGTCCGCGTGGATGGCCTCGAACGGCCCCGGCGGCGCCCCCGGGCACGAGTGGTTCGGCGAGTCCATCAAGGCGAGCTCGGCCGACCGCGACGACATCCACGGCTTCTTCGACCTGCTCGACCTCGACGACTACGTGAGCTTCGGCGGAAGGGCCTGACGGCCCTCCGCGCGGCGCCCGCTACAGCTCCGTGTATTTCGCGGAGCGTCCCCGGGCCTTCTCGATCGGGTACTTCCTGGCGTTCGCCTCCATCTTGGCCTCTATGTTCGCCGCGATGTCGAGGCCCGTCGAGTTGGCGAACTCCAGGGCGTAGATCACGACATCGGCGAGCTCCTCGGCGATCCTGGCCCTCTTCTCCGGGTCGAGCGCGACCGCGCGCGACTCCTCGGGGTTTGCCCACAGGAAATGCTCCATCAGCTCCGCCGCCTCCGCGGCGAGCGCCATGCTCAGGTTCTTGGGCGCATGGAACTGCTCCCAGTCGCGCTCGCGCGCGAACGCGAGCACCCGTTGCTTGAGTTCTGCAAGGGTCGTGGCGGAGTCCGATAGCTCGGGCATGCGCGGACCCTTGCGGGGGTTGCCCCCCGGCGCAATTGCGCGCGGCTTCCCGGTCATATTTTTTTCACCCGCGGGCAGGGGAATCGCTCGGACGAACCCGCTCGGCGGGTCCCGGTGCCCGATCAGCGGGACTTTCCGCCACGTCTCCCGGAGGCGCCCCCAAACGTGCGCGCATGAATCTGCTTGCCGCCAAACCCGGCGGAGCCCGGCATCTTCGGGTTTCCGAAGAGGCGCGGCCCGGGGAGCGGCTGGCCGGACCCCTTGATGAGGTCGAAGAAGTGGTCCTTGCGCGTCTCTTTGATGGGTTGGTTCTTCATGCTCTTCCTTTCGGCTGCCCGGCATAGCACAAGAACCCGGACTCTGCACCGACAAAGCGACGCCGCTTGAAGTTGCCATCATCCGCGGCGGCAAAGGGCGGGACCGGGGCGGGCGCGCCGCCGTCCGTGTCATAATCGCGCGGCGCCCCAGAGGGAGGAAAAAGTTTCCTTTTGAAAACTGCTTGGCACGGGGCCTGCATTATGATCTCTGTACGCCCGTTCCAATGGCCCAGACCCTCCATCGTCACCCCAGCCTCGCCGGCGCTTCGTTCACGAAGGCCGTCCGATTTGGCTGCGCCGTGATGCGTCCGGTCGCCATTTCCAAGTGGAACAAAACGGCCGGCGTGGGCTTCGAGGTCTAAACCCTCCCAACCAGGAAGACGTTTATAGAACCCGAAGCCCGGAGGCCAAGAGCCCCCAGGGCGCGGTCGCCATTTCCCACCATGAACACGAGAACCCACACCAGGAGCACATCCAGCCGCAAGCTCAACGCGCACGAGGCCTACAAAGCCCCGTACCGCCAGCCGAGCTACGACTGCCGTGAGCTCCCGGACGCCGTCACCATCGTCGTCTACGTCCCCGGCGTGGATGTCTCGGGCGTGGAGATAGAGGCGCACGGGCCTGACCTTCTCGTCACCGCGCACAAGATCCGTTTTGTGCGGGTGAACTGGCAGGCCCTGCACCTCGAGGGATCGCAGCGCGACTACCGCCTGCGCCTGCGGCTCGGCCTGGGCTTCGACTACGCCCGGATGCGCGCCGATTTCCACGACGGCGTCCTCACCCTGACGCTTCCCAAGCGCCAGGCGGACGCCGCGCCGGCGCACCGCCTGCGCCGCGTCGCGTAGTCCGCGATCCCCGGTTCCCCGCGGGCCATCCCTCCTTTCCGGCGGCGGTCGCGTCCGCGGGCGGCTGGGGACGCCGTGAGCGTGTGTGTGTTTTTAAATTTAGCGGCACATTTACACGCCAAAGGAGTCTACTGATGCACCATGACCCAGCAGCCGCATACATCCGAAGCGCGACCACTGCACAGCCGCACGGCGGCGATTCGCGCCACCCCGCGTCAGGATGCCATTTGGAACCGCCCCGTCTTCAGGCCCCCTCCCCTCGAAGTCCAGCCGGCCCGTCTGGAGTTGCCCTACTTGGGCACGATCCAGCGGACCGAGCCCTGGGCCCCGTGGCCGCAGGAGAGCGCGACCTGCAAGTAGGCCAGGATCAGGCGGGCCTCTTCGTCGAATCGCCACGGGGGGTTGACCACGGCGACGCCGCACCCGGTCATCCTCGGCGCGTCCGGATCGACCACCAGCTCGGCGGCGAACGAGGGCACGTCGGCGCCCTCGAGCCACCCGAGAAGGCCGTCCGTCCGCGCCCTCCCGGTCAGGGGATACCAGACCGCATACGTTCCGCCGGGAAACCGCCCGATCCCCTCGCCCAGCGCGGCGGAGACCGCGGACCACTCCTCCTGCGCCTCGTACGGGGGGTCGATCAGCACCAGAGCCCGCCTCTCAGCGGGAGGCAGGCAGGCCTTGATGGCCCCATAACCGTCCGCCTCGTGCACGGAGACGCGGCGCTCTCCGGAGAACTCATTCCGGAGCGCGGCGCATTCCGCGGGGTGCTTCTCCCACAATTCGAGCCGGTCCTGCGGCCGGGCGATCAGGCGAACGATCCGGGGCGATCCCGGGTAGAAGCGGGGCCCGGCGGTGAGGTTACCCTGGCTCCGGTCGTATCCGCGGACGATTCCCAGGTAGTCCTGGACCCCGGCGGGCGCATCGGCCCGGTCCCACAGCCTGGCTATCCCGCCCGGCCACTCGGGCTGCCTGGCCCTCGAATCGCCCTGCGCGGCGCGCGAAAGGTCGTAGCGGCCCCGGCCGGCGTGGGTGTCGACGAACACGAATCCCTTCTCCTTCCCCTGGATCGCCCGCACAAGGCGCACCAGGAGCGCGTGCTTGAGCACGTCCGCATAGTTGGCCGCGTGGAATGCGTGCCGGTAATTCACACCCTTGGGCTTCTTTCATTGCACCGGCCCGCGGCAATCCGATAATCGCGCCTCCATGAAATTAATCCCAGCGCTTGCCGCAATGTGCGCGCTCCTGCTGCCCCGCGCGCTCCCCGCCGAATCCTTTGAAGGGAAGGTGTCCATGAAGGTCACGTCCCCCGCAGCCTCGAAGGACGGCCCGCAGTCGATCGACTACCTCATGAAGGAGGGCTACATGAGGATGGAGGTCGCGACGGCCAGGGGCCAGGCAAGCATGATCATGGATTTCAAGAACCAGCAGATGCTGATCCTGATGCCCCAGCAGAGGATGTACATGGTCCAGCCCTTCCCGCAGCCCCCGGCGAACCCGGCGGGCAACCCCGCGGCCAAGAAGCTTGGCGCGGACGTGCAGGTGACGACGGAGAAGGACACCATCCTCGGCTACGAATGCACGAAGATCGTGACCTCGACGGCTGACGGCACCGCCGAGGTGTGGGTCACCGACCAGCTCGGCACGTTCATGGGGCTTTCCCCCGGGTCAGGCGGCCCCGGGCGCAGGCCCCAGGCCGCCCAGCCATGGGAGTCGGCGCTCAAGGGGAAGGGCTATTTCCCCATGCGAGTCGTCGCGACCGCGAACGGGAAGGGCACGTTCCGGCTCGACGTGACGTCTGTCGAGAAGGTGAGGCTCCCCGATTCCGAGTTCGCGGCGCCCGAAGGCTGGCGCAAGCTCGACATAGGGTCGATGATGGGAGGCGCGATGCCCGGGGGATTCCCCGGCGCGCGGCCGGCCGGAAACAACTGAGTGGGAGCGAATCTCATCCGCATTGTGTCGGACGTGCACTACGCGGACCGATCGAGCCGCGTGCGATCGCTCGCCCAGCTGCGCCCGCTGCTGGAGGGGGCGACCTCGTTCGTCCTCAACGGGGACACGCTCGACAGCCGCCCCGACAGGGACCCCCAGCGCACGGCGGATAGGCGCCGCGAGGTGCTCGGGTTCTTCGCCTCCGCCGGGACGCCCGTCACGTTTCTCACGGGCAACCACGACCCGGACCTCTCCGGGCAGAACGCGGTGGAGTTCGAGGCAGGCCGCGTGCTTGTCACGCATGGCGACGTGCTTTTCGACACCATCGTCCCCTGGGCCAAGGATGCCGCGGCAATCCGCCAGAAGGTGCTCGCAGCCCTTGCGGCGCTTCCCGAGGACGCCGGCAGCCGGCTCGACGGCCGGCTGGCCGCCTTCCGGTCCGTGGCCGCGACGATTCCCCAGCGCCACCAGTCGGAGCCGGACCCGCTGCGCTACGCCCTGCGCCTCGCCGGCGACACCGTCTGGCCGCCCTATCGGGCGTTCTCGATCCTGCGGGCCTGGCGCGAGGCGCCCGGCAGGGCGGCCGCGCTTGCCCGCAAGCACAGTCCCAGGGCGAAGTTCATCATCATCGGGCACACCCACAGGTCCGGCGTGTGGCAGACCGCCTCCGGCATCGTCGTGATCAACACCGGCTCGTTCTGCAGGCCCTTCGGCGCCATGGCGGCCGAGATCTCCGGCGGCAGGATCCGGATCCGACGCATCGAGTCCAGGCGGGGCGAGTTCCACCCCGGCGCCACGGTGGCCGAGTTCGCTACGTCATGAGCACGCAATTCGGGTGGTGGGTCACGGATCCGATGCTCGGGAAATTCCAGGTCAGGGCCGTCATCCACGGCGGCATCCTGTCCTGGTTTCGCAAGCAGGGGCATTTCGCCTCCTGGGTGGCCCACGACCCAAGCGAGGACGACTGGAACCGGCTCGTCTCCGAGGCCGAGCGGCGCGTTCCCCGGCGGCTCATATCCCCCAAGCAATTCACCGAGATCAAGAACCTGCGCGAGCACAGGTAGGCCGGCGCCACGCCGCCCAGGATCCCATCCCCCCCATGCCCAAAATCGACGTCAACAAAGTTGCCGAAATACTCAAGAAGCACCATATCGATCCCGCGGTCCTGCGCCGGGTGGTCGAGGAGATGAACATCGCCGTGCAGCCCGATCCGGGAGAGGGCGAGCAGCCTCCACCGGTCAAGAAGCAGTACGCAATCCTCGTCAGCGATCCCGACGGTCGCCTGCCGGAGGGCGATTTCACGGGATGGGTCCTGCAGATTCCCGAGAGCGACAGCCCCGCGAGCTCCCGGGAGCGGATAGCCAAGGGAGCCTACGACTACAATGCCTCGAAGAAGGGCAGGCTCTACCCGGCGAAGACCGTGGGCGAGGCCCTTGAGAGCGTCCCGGGGAGGTTCTTCAGGGACGCCGAGCTCTGGGTGAAGACAAAGACGCCGGTCGTCGTCCTGCGCACCGACAACGAGATTCCGGGGGGCTAAAGGGCCGCTACTCGAGCTTGAACTTCGCAAGGTCGAAGCCGCGCGCCTTCATGGCGGCAGCCACGGCCTTGAGGTCAACGCGCGTGCCCGGGTGGACGCCGTTTGCGGCGAACCAGCCCTGCGGCATCTCGAGCGCATACTTCAGCTGGTCGCTGTACGACTGGACGGGGCGCTCGTCGAACGGAAGCAGCGGATAGATCTCGGCGATCACGCCGTCCGCCGTCAGGTAGCCCAGGTCGAGGGCCTCGGGCGTGTTGTGCATCCAGTAGCTGAGCCTCCGAGGCCTGGGATAGACGAAGATCATCCCCTCGTTCCTGCCGAGGTCGCTCCGCTGCATCAGCCCGCGATCCTGCTCCTCCGGCAGCACGGCGACCTGGAGCTCCGCGGAGTGGCCCCCCACATCGACCGTGAAGTGGTCCCATACGGTCTTCTGGGGGGAACCCGCATCCGAATCCTTCCCGGAGCCGCAGCCCGAGACGGCAAGCCCCAGGAAGGCCGCAGCCGCGGCCCAGGCCCTCAGCGAAACCAGATTTGCATTTTGCACGTATTCGCAGGTTAATTCAAGCGCGCCTTTAGACAATCCCCGTCTGTCACATGAACCCAAAGAAGAACCGCAACATCCTCCTGTACTCCGACACCGCCAGGAGCGCCGATGCCCTCCACTTCGGGGGCGTCGCCATGCACGATCCCTTCATCGCGCTTAGCGCCAGGGGAAGGAAGTATGCGGTCGTGAGCGCCCTCGAATTCGGGCGGGTAAAGCGGCACTCGGATTTCGGCACCGTGCTTCCGCTCGAGGCCTGGCTCGAGAAGGCGCGCCGCGCATGGCCCCGGCGCAGCCCGGGACCCGCCCTGGTGGTCGCGCTCCTTGCGAGGGAGCTCAAGGCCGGTCCGTTCACCGTGCCGGATGACTTTCCGGCGGGCCTTTACAGGGAGCTTTGCGGCCTCGGCCTGCGCATCCGGATATCGGCAGGCGCCCTCTTCCCGGAGAGGGAGATCAAGTCGCCCTCCGAGGCCGCCGCGATCCGGGAGGGAAACCGCTGCAGCGCCACCGGCATCGCCGCCGCGGAGAGGCTCCTGCGGGCGTGCCGCGTCCGCGCCGGACGGCTGCTCCATAAGGGGAGCGTCCTCACGAGCGAGCGCGTCAAGGTCGCGGTCGAGACCGCCTGCATCGAGGAAGGGTCCGTCTCGGATTCGACCATCGTCGCGGGCGGGGACCAAGCCTGCGACCCGCACAACGCGGGCTCGGGCCCCCTTCGCGCCAACCAGCTCATCATCGTCGATGTCTTTCCGCGGGTCACCGCCACCGGATTCCACGGCGACATGACCCGCACGTTCCTGCGGGGAAAGGCGAGCGACGCCCAGAGGGCGATAGTCGGGGCGGTCCGGGAGGCCCAGCTCAGGGCGCTTGCGATCATCCGGGCGGGCGTCAACGGGACCGAGGTTCACCGCAGCGTGTGCGAGACCTTCCTCGCCCGGGGGTTCAAGACCCGGCGCACCCCGCGAGGGTCGGTCGGGTTTTTCCACGGCACAGGACACGGGCTCGGGCTTGAAATCCATGAGCCGCCGCGGATGAACGCGACGTTTGACTACGCCCTCAAGAAGGGCTCCGTGGTCACGGTGGAACCCGGCCTCTACTATCCCGGAGTCGGCGCGTGCCGGATCGAGGACGTCGTCCAGGTGACGGCAGGCGCCCCGCGCATGCTGTCCAGGTACCCCTACGAATGGGAGCTTCGGTAGCGCCCGCCCGCCGCAGAGCCACCCCAGCCATGTCGATCCCAGCCAGCAAGGCGAAGGCGCTCCTCAAGAGGATCACCGGTCTCCGGATCCTGGTCATCGGCGACGTGATGCTCGACCACTACATCTGGGGAGACGCCACCCGGATTTCTCCGGAGGCGCCCGTGCCCGTCATCGACATCGCGCGCGACACGTGGACGGGCGGCGGCGCGGCAAACGTCGCGCTCAACATTGCGGCGCTCGGCGCCCGCTGCACGGTGTTCGGTTTCATAGGCGCCGACCCACACGGCGTTCACCTGCGCGCGATCCTCCGGGAAAGGGGCGTCGACGCAATCTCCCCGCCCGGGAAAGGAAGGACGATCGTCAAGACCCGCGTGCTCGTGCAGCACCAGCAGCTCTGCCGGCTCGACCGCGAGTCGCCACCCTCCTCATACGCCGTCGATCCGGCGCTCGCCGGAAGGCTCCTTGCGAGGGCGATCAAATCGAGCGACGCGGTCGTCCTGTCGGACTATGCCAAGGGGCTCCTCACGGACGGGTTCGTCTCCCGCGTCGCCCGGCTCGCCCGCGACGCGAGAAAGTTCATCGCGCTGGACCCCAAGCCCAAGAACCGGCTGGCCTTCGCCGGGCTCGACCTGATCACGCCGAACAAGAAGGAGGCGCTGCAGCTCGCCGGCCTGGAGCCGGAGCCCGGCTCCCCGTTCCCGGCCGCGGCCGTGTGCGCACTCCTGCACGAGAGGTTCTCCTCGAGATACGTCGTCGTCACCCTGGGCGAGGAGGGAATGCTGCTGAGCTCGTCGGGCCGTGTGATCAAGGCGATCCCGACGGCCGCCCGGGAAATCTTCGACGTCTCCGGCGCGGGCGACACCGCGCTCGCGGCCCTGGTCCTAGCGCTCAACTCCGGGGCCGGCCTTGAGGAGGCCGCTCATTTTGCCAACGCGGCCGCGGGTGTCGTCGTCGCCAAGCTGGGGACGGCCACGGTCTCCCCGGGCGAGCTGCTTGGCCACCTTTCGCACGCGCCGTGAACCGGGCCCTTTTCCTCGATCGCGACGGAACATTGATCGTGGACAGGGTCTATCTCGCCGATCCCGCGGGCGTGGAGCTGATTCCCGGGGCCGCCGAGGGGCTGCGCCGGGCCCGCACGCTCGGATTCAAGGTCTTCCTGTTCACCAACCAGTCGGGGATCGGCCGCGGCCTCCACTCGATCGACGACACGTACAGGGTGAACGCGCGCATGGAAGAGATGCTCGGGCTGCCGGCGCCCGTGTTTGACGGCGTTTGCGTCGCGCCTGAGCCCCCGGGCCATCCATCGCCATACAGGAAGCCGTCGCCCCTGTTCATCCTGGAGACAATCGCCGAGCACCAGCTCGATCCCGCCGAATGCTGGATGGTCGGCGACTCGGCGGCCGACGTGGGCGCGGCCCTGGCGGCAGGCATCCGCGCCGCGGCCGTGCGCACCGGCAGGGTGCCCCCGGAATCCCTCCAGGAGGTCGCCGCGGGCAGGGTCCCCGTGTACGCGGACTTCGGCTCGTTCGCGGCGACCCTGAAATGAAGCGGCGCCTCGACGAGATTCTCGTCGCGCGCGGGCTCGCCGAGTCAAGGTCCCAGGCGAAGGCGCTCATCATGTCGGGCCGCGTGTTCCGGGGAACCGAGCGCCTGGACAAGCCCGGCCGGGAATTCGCCGAGGACTGCGATCTCTCGCTCCTCAAGCCTCCGCGCTTTGTGAGCCGGGGCGGCGAAAAGCTCACGGCCGCCCTCGAAAGGTATGCGATCGACCTCAGGGGCGCGCATGTCCTGGACGTCGGCGCCTCGACCGGGGGCTTCACGGACTGCGCGCTCCAGTCGGGCGCTGCCTCGGTCGTCTGCGTGGATGTCGGCAGGGCGCAGCTCCACGCGAGGCTCAGGGCGGACCCGCGCGTCGTGAACCTGGAGAAGCTCAATGCGCGCCGCCTTGCGCCATCCGACCTGCCCCGGACGCAATTCGACGCGGTCGTGATGGACCTCTCGTTCATCTCGCTCAAGGCTGTCCTGCCCGCGGTCTGGCCGTTTCTCCGGACCGGCGGCGTCCTCGTCGCCCTGGTCAAGCCGCAGTTCGAGGCGGGCAAGGCGGAGGCCGACAAGGGCCGGGGCGTGATCCGGGACGCATCCGTGCGCGAGGCCGCGCTTGCCACCGTCCGGGACTTTGCGCTCGCCAGCCTGCCCGGCGCGCAGCTCGGGGGCTCGATGGACTCCCCGATCGAGGGCGCCGACGGGAACCGGGAATTCCTGTTGTGCCTCCGGCGAAGCTCGGCCATCAAACAGGAACCGCAGGGCCAAGCCGGCTGAACCCATGAAGCCTATCCGCTCAATCGCATTCGTCATCAACTCCGGGAAGTCCGGCGCGGTCGGGCTTGGGCGGGAGCTGGTCGCCGCGGCGCGCGCAAAGGGCGTCCGGCTCAAGCAGACGACCCGGTTTCTACTGCCCCGCGGCTTCCTGCACGGGTGCGACGCATGCTGCGTGATCGGCGGCGACGGCACGCTTCTCGGCGTCGTCCGCGAGGCGGCGCTCGAGAAGGTGCCCCTCATCGGTGTGAACTGCGGCAGCCTCGGGTTTCTGACCCCCTTTTCGCCCGAGGAGGCGCGGTCGGAGTTTGACGGCCTCCTGGCGGGCTCATTCCGGGTGGACTACAGGGCGATGCTCGAGTGCCGCGTTGCCGGCGGACGCCCGAATCTCGCCCTGAACGACGTGCTCATCAAGGACAGGGTCACTTCAAGGCTCGTCCATCTCGAGGTGTTCGCCGACGGGGAGCTGGTCACGGACTACTTCTCCGACGGGCTCATCTTTGCGACGGCGACGGGGTCGACCGCGTACAACCTGTCCGCGGGCGGCCCGATCATCCACCCCGAGGCCAACGTGATCGCGATGACTCCGATCTGCCCGCACACGCTGACGAACCGTTCGATCATATTCCGCGACACCGTCAAGCTTCGCGTTATCAACCGCTCGAATGGCGCGCGGCTGCTCGTCGGGATCGACGGCCACGGCGAATTGAGGGCCGCGACCGGCGAATGGGTCGACATCTCGATCGCCCGAGTCCGGCTTCCGCTTGCCCAGCGGAAGGGATACTCCCACTTCGCCGTCACGCGCTCCAAGCTCAAGTGGAGCGGCGGCGCCGCCGAAAGGAAGTAGGACCCTCCCGGGCCCTAGGGGCGCACGACGAGCTGGGTCCGCCTCGCCTGCTGGAGGCGGCGCCTGGCGAATCCGGTGAGATCTTCGAGGGACACCGCGTCGATCAACGCGTCGTACTGCTTCCAGTGGTTCACCGGCCGGCCCTGAAGCACGTCGAGCCCCGCCTGCATGGTCCTGGCCGAATTCGTCTGGAGTGCCTTTTGCCGGCCCGCCTTCAGGCGCACCTGGCATCGCCTGAGTTCCTCGATAGCGACCTGCCCCGAGCGCACCCGCTCAATCTCCGCGCCGATTTCCTGCAGGACATCCTGCTCCCTGCCCGGCTGGGTCCCGGCGATGAAATAGAACATCGCTGTGCGCGTGCCCATCACCCGCCCCGAGCGGATGAAATAGGCCAGCCCCTTCAGCTCCCTCACGCGCTCGAACAACATCGAGGCCATCCCGCTGAAGAGCTCGTCCGCGACCTCCCCCGCGTAGAAGTCCGCGGAGTCGAGCAGCGCGCCGGGAAAGGCCTGAAGGACGACCGCCTGCTCGCGCGGCTGCCTTTCGACGAATTCGCCCGGCTCAGCGGGACCCTCGAACTCCGGGCCGGTCCCTATCGGTTTCCCGCGAGGAATCCGGCGCAGGAACTCCTCCAGTCTGGGAATCAGCTTGTCGGGGTTGAAGTCGCCGCCGACCGAGAGTACGGCGCCCGGCCCCACAAGCAGGCGCTTCCACAATGCGCGGAGGTCACCGGGTTCGGTCGAGGAAACGCCCGCCTCGTCGCCCTGCGAGCTGAGCGCGAACGGGTGCGCGCCGAAGAACTTCCTGCGGAGCAGCTTCCTCGCAAAGGCGACCACGTCATCGTTCTCCTCCCGAATGGACGCGAGTTGCGCGTCGCGCTCGATTCCGAGGGTTCCGCTCCTGAAGGCGGGCGTCAGCGCCGCGTCGGCAATCAGCTCCAGCGCGCGCTCCGCGTCGGGCGGCAGCACCTCCGCCGACAAACCGAGCGTGTTGTCTCCGGACGACGCGCTGAACGATCCGCCGACCTCCTCGATACGCTCGGACACCTCCGCGGCGCTGCGCCGGCCGGTGTCCTTGGTCAGGAGCGTCGCGAGGAGCGCGGAGCTTCCCCGCCTTCCCGGCGTCTCGCTGAACGGGCCGCCGTGGGTCAGCAGGCGCATGTGCAGGTTCGGAAGCCGCCGGTCCGGCTGAAACACGATGCGGGCGCCGTTCTCCAAGCGGATCTCTTGAAAATCGGGCCGCCCGCCGAGGGATGCCGCCGCCCCGCCGTTGGCAGCCGGTGCCCCCGCCGACTCGGGTTCGAGCGAGACCGAGACCAGGCGGTCAGGCACGATATGGGCCCGCAGCGCCGCTCCAAGGTCGGCCGGGTCCACCTTCCCAAGGCGCTCAAAATAGGAGCGGCTGAACTCCAGGTCGCCGACGACAACCTCGGCCATTCCGATGCGGGAGGCCTGGCCGCTCATCGTCTTGCACGTATTGATCTCCGAGACGACCGACTGCCGGAAGGCCTTGCGCACCTGCCGTGCGGTGAATCCCCCGGGCATGGCCAGGGACTCGAGGACGCGCACGATCGCATCCTCGGCGTCCCGCCGCTTTCCCTCCTCGCACGTGAACACGACGCAGAAGAGGCCGCTGGAACCCGGGTTCCAGCTCGACGCCTCGATCATGTGGACAAGCCTCCTTTTCTCCCGGATCTCCTGCCAGAGCACCGAGCTGTCGCCCCCCCCGAGCACCAATGCCAGGATGTCGAGCACCGGCGCGGCCGGGTCGGTCAGGCCGGGAATCGGCCACGCAAGAGCCACCCGCGTGATCTCCACCTTCTCGAAGAAGCGGACGCGCCGGGGCCCGAGCTGGAGGGGTTCGGCGGGCACGAGAACCGGGGCGAGCCTGGACCTCGGCGCCCCGCCGAAATGGCGCTCCACCGCCGCGCGCGCCTGCGTCGTTCCCACGTCGCCCGCGATCACGACGACCATGTTGTTCGGCACGTAGCGCTCGCGGTAATACGACACGAGGGCCTCCCGGTCGGCCGCCGCAAAGACGTCCTTGTGCCCGATCACCGGCTGCCGGTACGGGTGCTCCCTGAATGCGGTGGAGAACACCGCCTCCCAAAGCCGGTTGTCGGGATCGTCCCGGGTCATCGCGATCTCCCGCAGGATCACGTCCTTCTCGCGCAGGACCTCGGCGTCGGGCAGCGTCGAATGCAGCACGGCATCGGCAAGCACGTCGACCGCCACCTCGACACGCTCGCTCGGCAGGTCGATGTAATAGACCGTCCGGTCAAACGTCGTGTAGGCGTTGATGTACCCGCCGTTCGCCTGCACCGTCTCCGATATCTCCCTGCCCGTCCGCCGGGACGTGCCTTTGAACAGCATGTGCTCCAGGAAATGCGACAACCCCGCGCCCAGGTTCGCCGCCTCGTGGATGCTTCCGGTCCTCACCCACACCTGGACCGACACGAGGTGGGCGGATCGGTCGGGCTTCACGAGCAGCGTCAGCCCGTTCGGCAGGACCGTGCGATCCACAGGCTCGCGCCACAATGCGTTCAGCAGGACGCGGTCCGCCTGCGGAGTCTTGGAAATGGGCATCTCCATGCTGCCGTCAGGTGGAACCGAGCGCCTCGGCTGCGGAGGCACCCCGGGGGCGCTGCGCCGGCAAGAACGGCTTCACAAACACGTCGTCGAAATCGTACAGGTTTGCAAAGTCCTCCCGTCGGTCGCTTTCGGTTTTGCTGAAGGCGTTATATTCTATAAGGTTAAATACGATATCCCCAAAATCCTGGCACTGGCGGACCCCCCAGGAATTCAGGACGGTCTTTGTCATGGGGCCAAATTGCTCCAAGGCGTACACGCGCAATCCGTCGAGGAGTTCCGTGCCGGAGACGTGCCTGGACTTTCCGGTGCGGCTCGCGTCCTTTTTTCGTATTTCTTTTACAGTGTGATCCAACCCGAGCCTCACAAAATCGTACGCCTTGCGGTCGAAACGCGCGTCTTCCTTGCAAATCATTGCGACAATTCGTGGAAAATCCGCATCTTGCATCTTTGTGCGCGAAAAGTTGGCAGCTGCTCGGCAGGCGCGCAACATCGCCCTTTAATTGCAGCCTATCTGCATCAATATTGGCGAGTTGCAAAAGAATCGCTTCTGGGCTCGCAAACGATCGAATTTGTCCTTATTTCTCGCTGCACACAATGATCGCCTCAACCCAAACCAATCACCCTCTCACCGGGGTCGATGGAGAGAAGGAGCGGACCCCGGTCGAGCTCGCCTGTTACAAATTGAAGGAGGCGGGCCTGAGGATCACGCAGCCCCGCGTTTCGATACTCGCGGCGCTGATCAGGGCGGCGCGCCCCAGCAGCATTGACGCACTCCACGGAGACCTTGGGGCGAATTCCTGCGACATCGTGACCGTCTACCGCTGCATGGCCGCCTTCGAGTCGATCGGGCTAGTCCGGCGCGCTTTCCTGATCAACGGGACCAGCCTTTACGAGATCAACCTGGGCGATCCGAACCGGTACCACGTGGTGTGCAAGCAGACGAACAGCGTCCAGGAGCTCGACGCGACCTCCGCGACCGAGCTGCGCCGGGCAGTCCAGCTGGTTGAGGACACGCTTCGCTCACAGGGTTTCTCCGACGTCGGGCACATCGTCGAGTTTTTCGGCAAGGCGCCCGTCAACCGGACCCAGTCGGACGTCGTCGTCCCGGCCGCGACCGCGAGCTGAGGGCCGCCGGGCCTAAGCCTGCGACGCGGCGTAGTTCGTAGCCGCCTGCTCCCAATCGACCACGGTCCAGAAGGCCTCGACGTAGTCGGCTCGGCGATTCTGGTGCTTGAGGTAGTAGGCGTGCTCCCACACGTCGATCCCGACGATGGGGACCGCGCCGTCGCTGATCGGCGAATCCTGGTTCGCCGTGGAGTGCACGCTTAGCTTGCCGCCCTTCTGGCTCAGCCACGCCCAGCCGCTGCCAAACCTCTTCATCGCAGAGTCGGCAACGCGCGCCTTGAACGCGTCAAAGGAGCCGAAATCCCGAGCGATCGCCTCGGCCAGGCCGCCCGTCGGGGCCCCGCCCCCCTTGGGCGAGAGGATCGACCACCAGAATGTGTGATTCACGTGCCCGCCGACGTTGTTGCGCAGCGCGGTGCGCAGCGGCTCCTCGATGGAGGGCAGGTTCGCAAGGATCTCCTCGGCCGTCAGCGCGGCGAGCGCAGGGTGGCCCTCCAGGGCCTTGTTCGCGTTCTTGATGTAGGCCTGGTGGTGCTTCGAGTAATGGATCTCCATCGTGAGCGCGTCGATGCGCGGCTCGAGTGCGTCGAAGGCGTACGCGAGCGGCGGCAGGACAAAGGGCTGCGGGATCCTGCCGGCGCCGGCGGGCGCAACCGCGTCCGCGGCGAGCGCCCTCGTCACTGCGCCCAGCCCAACCATGGCCGCCCCCCCGCCAAACAGCTTGATCGCTTCGCGTCGCGTCATGGCGCCACCATACCCGAACCTGCCAAGCGCGCAAGCCCGCTGCGCGGATTGGGGCCGGCCGGCCTCACTGGGCGAGCAGCCTGCGGAGCGTCTCGTCGACCCGCTTGGGGTCGGCCCTTCCCTTGGCGGCGCGCATCACCGGGCCCTTGAAGGCGTTTATCGCGCTCTCCTTGCCCGCCTTGAAGTCGGCCGCGGACTTCGGGTTCGCCGCCACGGCCTCGCGGCACCAGCGTTCGAGCTCGCCGAGGTCGGTCTGCGCCCCGAGCCCTATTCGCGCGACCACGGCGCCGGGCGGGTCGCCGGTCCGGAACATGTCGACGAACACCTCCTTGGCCGCGTTGCTCAGGATGGCGCCCTCTTCCACCAGCCGGACGAGCCCCGCCACGTGGGCGGGCCTCACCTTCGACTGCGCGAGCCCAAGCGTCGCCGCCCCGAGCTCGCGCAGGAGGTCGTTGGCGATCCAGTTGCCGGCCGCCTGCGGCCTCCCGCAGAGGCGCGCAGCCTCCTCGAAGAAGTCGCTCAGCTCCCGGTCGGGCACGAGGACGGAGGTTATGGTGTAGGGAACGCCGTACTCCTTCTGGAACCTGCGCTGCTTGTCGAACGGAAGCTCGGGGCAGCCCGCGCGAACCGCGGACTTCCATTCCTCGCCCACCTGGACGGGCATAAGGTCCGGATCGGGGAAATAGCGGTAATCGTGCGCCATTTCCTTCGTCCTGAGCGATTTCGACTCCCCCGTCTGGCCGTCGTAGTCGCGGGTCTCCTGCACCACCGTCCCTCCGGCCTGGACGACCGCAACCTGCCTGCTGACCTCGAGGGCGATCCCGTCGCGGACAAAGGAGAAGGAGTTCAGGTTCTTCAGCTCGACCTTGGTGCCGAGCGCGGTGGCGCCCGCCGGCCGTATCGAGATGTTCGCGTCGCAGCGCAGCTGGCCCTTCTCCATGTCGCAGTCCGAGATCCCTCCGTAGACCATGATCGTCTTGAGCGCGGTCAGGTAGGCGAACGCCTCGTCCGCGCTTCGGATCACGGGCTCCGACACGATCTCCATGAGCGGCGTGCCCGCCCGGTTGAAGTCGACGAGCGACACGGCCTCGGCGTGGTTCAGCTTGCCCACGTCCTCCTCCAGGTGGATGCGCGTGAGCGATATCCTCTTGTGCTCCCCCATTACGTTGCGCGCGGGGCCGGGCAGCTCGATCTCGACGAAGCCGCCCCTGCACAGGGGCTGGTCGTACTGGGAGATCTGGTAGTTCTTCGGCGAGTCGGGATAGAAATAGTTCTTCCGGTCCCATTTGCATTCGGGCGCGATCTCGCACCCGAGGAGCAGCCCCGCCTTGATGACCTTGTCGAGGGCCTCCTTGTTCATCACCGGAAGCGTCCCCGGCAGGGCCAGCACCACGGGATCGGTCAGCGTGTTTTCCGGATGGCCGTAGCCGGCCGCGACCCGGCTGAACATCTTGGAGCGGGTCTTCACCTGGACGTGCACCTCCAAGCCGATGACAGCTTCGTAGGTCATAGGCGGGGGCGCCGCGTGCGCCAGTCGGTGCGCCCCTCGTAGGCGCCCGCTATCGCGAGGAGCTCCGTCTCCTTGAAGGGCTGGCCGATCGCCTGGAGGCCGATCGGGAGCCCGCCGCGGGTGAAGCCGCACGGGATGCTGATCCCGGGCAGCCCGGCCAGGTTGACACCGATCGTGTAGATGTCGCTCAGGTACATCGCCAGCGGGTCGGCCGACTTTTCGCCCTTCCTGAACGCGGGGGTCGGGGATGTGGGCGTGAGGATCGCGTCCACCTGCGTAAACGCCTCGAGGAAGTCCCTGCGGATGAGCGTGCGCACCTTCTGGGCGCGCAGGTAGTACGCGTCGTAGTAGCCGCTCGAGAGGACGTAGGTCCCGAGGATGATCCGCCGCTTGACCTCGGGGCCGAATCCCTCCGCGCGCGACTTGAAATAGATGTCGAGGGCGTCGGTCGCGTCCTTTGAGCGGCTCCCGTACCGCACGCCGTCGTAGCGGGCCAGGTTGGACGAGCACTCCGCGGTCGCGATGATGTAGTAGGTTCCTATCGCGTACTTCGTGTGCGGGAGCGAGACCTCCCGGACCTCGCAGCCGAGGCCCCGGTACTCGTCGATCGCCGCCTGCACGGCCGCGCCCACCTCGGGGTCGAGGCCCCCGCCGAAGTACTCCTTCGGGATCCCCAGCCTCCACCTGCGGCCGGACTGCGCGAGGGCGGCCATCCCGCCGACGTAATCGGGCACGTCCTTCCTGACCGACGTGGAGTCCCTGCAGTCGTGGCCTGCGATCGCGCCCAGGACCAGGGCGGCGTCCTCCACGGAGCGCGCGAACGCCCCGATCTGGTCGAGCGACGAGGCGAACGCGATCAGCCCATAGCGCGACACCCGGCCGTAGGTCGGCTTCAGCCCGACGACATTGCAGAGGGCCGCCGGCTGCCGGATCGATCCCCCGGTGTCGGAGCCGAGCGCGGCGACCGCCTCTCCCGCCGCCACGGCGGCGGCGCTTCCGCCCGAAGAGCCGCCGGGGACGCGCTCCAGGTCCCATGGGTTGGAGGTCGCGCGGAAGGCCGAGTTCTCCGTGGAGGAGCCCATCGCGAATTCGTCGAGGTTCAGGCGCCCCCAGCAGGTCGCCCCCGCCTCCTTCAGCTTGCGGATCACCGTCGCGTCATAGGGCGAGACGAAGTTCTCAAGCATCCGGCTCGAGGCCGTCAGCGGCTGGCCCGCGACGGAGATCACATCCTTTATCCCGACCGGGATCCCCTCCAGGTGGCGGCCCCGCCCGTCGGCCCCGGCCGCCCTCGCCTTCGCGCGGCGCCCGTCGGAGGCGAGCGCCTGGGCGAGCGCGTCCCCCTCGTCGAACGAGTTGAACGCCCCTACCCGCCCGTCGACCTCCTTCGTGCGGGCGATCACGGCCCGCATGAGCTCGACCGCGGACAGCTCGCCCCGGCCGAGGCGCCCCGAGAGCTCGGAGATCGTCGAGTAGCAGAGTTCCTCGGACACGGCTTCGGGGGACGGTCGCCTATTCGACCACCTTGGGGACCACGAACATGTTGTCCCGCTTCTCCGGGGCGTTGCCCAGCGCGTCCTCCACGGAAAGCCCGGGCTCGGGGACGTCCTCGGCCCAGACGTTCACCACGGGGAACGCGTGCGCCGTCGGCTCAATCCCGGAAACGTCGACCTCGTTGAGCTGCTGCACGTAGGCCAGCACGTCGCCCAGCTGGGCGGCGAAGCGCTCCTTCTCCTCGGCCGTTAGGGCGAGGCGGGCGAGGTTGGCCACGTGGTCGAGCCTGAGGTCGTCGGGTTTGGGCATGGCGCTACTTCCTGAGCTGGAAGGGGGTCTTCCCCGCGATTTCACCCTGGATCTTGAGGACCACGTCGTTCACCTCGTCGTCGGTCAGCGTCCGCGAGGGCGAGCGGAACACGAGCGAGAACGCGAGGCTCTTCTTGCCCTCGGGCAGCCCCTTGCCCTCGTAGACGTCGAAGACCTCCACGCTCTCGACCGAGAACGAGGATCCCGCCGCAGCCGCCGCGAACTGCGCGACCGTCGCGCGCACGTCCCCCGCCCGGGCGGACGCGTCGACGACGAGGGCGATGTCGCGGAGCGCCGCCGGGAAGAGGCTGAACTCGCGGTACCGCAGCCTCGGCGCCGAGGCCGCGAGCTTCTCGGGGAGCACCGCGAAGATGCCCGCCAGGACCGCCCCCTCGATTCCGCGGGCCCGCAGCATCGCGAGGTTCACGAGCCCGAAGCGCGCGATCCAACCCCTCCCGATAGAGCCGGCCGAGACGGAGTGGCCTTCCTGCCAGCCGAACCCGGGCCCGGCAACCGGCTCGACCCGCTCGGCCCCGAGGTCGACCCCGGCGGCGGCGGCGACCGCGCCGAGGTGGTGCTTGACCGAGTAGAAATCCGCGGGCTCCCTGCGCCTCCAGTGGCGCCCGCCGTCCTCGGCGAAGAGGAACGCCGCGGCGGCGCACTCGTAGATCTGCCCGTTGTCCTCCACGAAGATCCGGCCGGTCTCGCACAGCCGCTGGGCCGGCACCCCGCGGGACTGGTTGAGCAGCAGCGTGTCCAGGAGGCCCATGATCAGGGTCGGCCTCAGGTGGGACTGGTCCTCGACGAACGGGTTCGAGAGGGCGAGCTCCGCGGCTGCGGTCTCGGAGACCCACGTCGCGATCTCCGGCGCCGGCCTGAGGGTCAAGTTCACACACTCGTGGAAATCATGCCCCACCAGGTACGAGGTGACCCTCCGGTTGAAGGCGACGACGGGGTCGTCCTCCGCCACGAGGCCGGCGGACACGACCGGCGCGGGCGGGATGCGCTCGGTGCCGTGGAGGCGCAAGATCTCCTCCACCAGGTCGATCGGGCGGTCGATGTCGTCGCGCCAGCTCGGGATGGACACGGTCCACTCGGCGCCCTCGTCCGCCGCCTGGGCCTCGCGCGTCACCTTGAGCTCGAGCGACTCGAGAGCCGCCCTCATCTCGGGCACCGGGATGTCAAAGCCCAGCCGTTCGCGCACGAAGCCGGACGACACGGCGACCTCCCTCCTCCAGGGAACGTCGCCCCCGACCACGCAGACCGGGCCGGCGGGCGTGCCGCCCGAAGTCTCGACGATGAGGTCGATGGCGCGCCATGCCGCCTCAAGAGCCGTGTGCGGGTCCACGCCGCGCTCGTACCGGTAGGACGAGTCCGACGACAGCCCGAGCGACCGCGACGTCCACCGGATCGACGCAGCCCGGAAGATCGCGCACTCGAGGACGATTGCGGTCGTCGACTCGTCCACGCCCGAATTCTCCCCGCCCATGACGCCCGCGACGACGAGGGCCTTGGAGGCGTCGGCGATCACGAGCGTGCGGCCCGAAAGGGTCCGCTCCCTGCCGTCGAGGGTAGTGATCCTCTCGCCCTCGCGCGCCCGCCGCACGACGATCCGGCCCCCGTCGATCTTGCGCGCGTCGAACGCGTGGAGCGGCTGGCCGCACTCGAGCATCACGTAGTTGCCCACGTCGACTATGTTGTTGATCGGGCGCAGGCCCACGGCCCGAAGCCGCTCCTGCATCCACGCGGGGCTCGGCCCGACCCGGACGCCCGTCACCACGTGCGCCGAGTAGAGCGGGCAGTCGTCGGGGCTGTCGACCCGGACTCCCGAGAACAGGTCGCTGCGGACGGCGCCGCCGACCTCCCCGCGGAATTTCTCCTGGGAATAGACCAGGTCCTTGCGGAACCATGCGGCGAGCTCCCGCGCCAGCCCCAGGTGCGACAGGCAGTCCGGGCGGTTTGGCGTGATCTCGATGTCGAACACGGTGTCGCCGGGGGGAAGGACCTCGTTGATCGGAGCGCCGAGCGGCGGCTTGCCCTCGAGGATCAGGATCCCGCCCGCGTCCTCGCCGAACCCCAGCTCGCGGCCCGAGCACATCATCCCGTCGGAGGGCTGCCCGCGGATTGTCGACCTCTTGATCTCGAGCCCGCCCGGCAGGACGGCGCCGGGAAGCGCCACAAGGACAGAGTCCCCCACCCTGTAGTTGTGCGCGCCGCAGACGATCGTCCTCACCCCTCCCGCCAGCCCGATGTCCACCGTGCAGACCGAGAGCTTGTCGGCGTTCGGGTGCTTCTCGCTCGTCAGGATCTCGCCGACGACGACGTGCTCGAGCCGGGGCACGCCCGCCGCCAACACCTGCTCCACCTCGAAGCCTAGGAACGTGATGGCGCGCGTGATCTCCGGCACCGGGGCGTCCAGCGCGACGTAGTCCCTGATCCAGTTGAGCGAGATCTTCATCCTCGGCGGGCCATGGGGCTCAGAGCCCCCAGGAGAACTGTTTCAGGAGCCTCATGTCGTTCTGGTAGAAGACGCGGATGTCGTCGATCCCGTAGAGCGTCATCGCGAGGCGCTCGATCCCCATCCCGAAGGCGTAGCCCGTCCACACCTCCGGGTCGTAGCCGACCGACCGGAACACCTCCGGGTCCACGATTCCGCACCCGCCGATCTCGATCCATTCCTTCCTCACCTTCGGCAGGTGCCGGGCGGACAGGTCGACCTCGAAGCTCGGCTCCGTGTACCCGAAGTAGTGCGGGCGGAAGCGGGTCTTCGTCCCCGGCCCAAGCAGCGCCTCAAACAGGTAGTCCAGGAGCGCCTTCAGGTCGCGGACCGTCACGCTGCGGTCCACGTAGAGGCACTCGATCTGATGGAAATTCGCGCTGTGGGAGGCATCCGTCGTGTCGCGCCGGTACGCGCGGCCCGGCGAGATGATGCGGATCGGCGGGGGCCCCTTGAGCATGGTGCGCACCTGGACCGACGAGGTGTGGGTGCGCAGGAGGTAGCGCTCGCCGGGGTTTCGCTTGGACACGTTGGCGAACCGGGCGCCCTGCGGGAAATAGAACGTGTCCTGCGGGTCCCGCGCCGGGTGCTCGGGCGGGGTGTTCAGGGCGTCGAAGCAGTAGAACTCCGTCTCCACCTCGGGCCCGTCGGCGACGGTGAAGCCGACCTTGCGCAGGATCCTGCAGAGCTCCTCGCGGACGAGCGTCAGGGGATGGAACGTGCCGGGGCCCCCGTCCACAGGCGGCAGCGTCGGGTCGATCGGGGGGCCGAGCCTGGAGGCAAGCTCCAGCTCCTCGATCCTCGCGAGCGCGCTGTCGAGGAGCGCCTGGAGCCGCGCCTTGGATTCGTTCACCAGCTTTCCGATTGCCGGACGCTCCTCTTTGGGGGCGGACGCAATCTGCTTCATCACCGCCGTGAGCTCCCCGTGGGGGCCCACGTAGCGCGCCTTTGCCGATTCCAGCTCCGGACGGGTCCGGATTGCCTGGAGCTCGTCCGAGGCCTTTGCGAGAAGCGAGGAGAGTTGCGCTTGCATCTCCATCCTGCTTCCGGAGCTCAGGCCTTCTTGGCGGAGGCCTTGGTCTTCAGCGCCTCGCGGGCCTGCTGGACCAGCGCGCCAAAGGCCAACTCATCGCGCACGGCTATGTCGGCGAGCACCTTGCGGTCGAGCTCGATCCCGGAGGCCTTCAGCCCCTCCACGAAGCGGCTGTAGCTGATGCCCGCGGCGCGGCATGCGGCGTTTAGCCGAATGATCCATAGCGAGCGCCATTCGCCCTTCTTCTTGCGGCGGTCGCGGTACGCGTACTGCCAGGCGTGCTGGACGGCCTCCTTCGCGTAGCGGAAGAGCTTCGACTTGCTGCCGAAATAGCCCTTGGCGTATTTCAGCACCTTCTTGCGGCGCTTGCGCGACGCCGGGGAGTTTGTTGCACGTGCCATGGCTGGAGGGGGTTATGGTTATTGAATGCCTGGACGCCCCCTCAAAGGCCGAACGGGAGGCAGCGCAGGAGCGGCCTGGCGTGGCCTTGCGCGACCTGCTTGTCCCGGCTGGCCCGGCGCTTCTGTTTCGAGCTCTTTGCGGCCAGCAAGTGCCGGAAGCCGGGCGTGCGGCGCATGAGCTTGCCGCGGGCGGTCAGCTTGAAGCGCTTGGCTATGGACTTCTTGGTCTTTTGCATGGGAGGAGTGGTCGAACACACAGAGTGGCGGACGGGTTGGCAAGGGGAAAAAGCCCCGGAGCAACCGCGGGCGGCCCGGCGCAAACGGCCCCCGTCGCCGGCTTTGCGAATTCGTAATGGGATCGTCATATTATTTGCTCGTTTTGCGTTGCCGACAACAGGAGAAACACCGTCGCTGGCCGGGCGCGATTCCCGTGCCCCAACCGATGCACCTGACCAGGTTCCAACCCGTCCTCGCCGTTGCGGCATTCGCGGGCCTATTCCTGCAGGTCTCGCGCGCCCAGACATCTGCCCCGGGGCCGGCCGCCGGGGAAACCGCCGGCGCGCCCGTTGCCGAGGCCTCCCCACCCTGGACCCTCCATGCGCAGGCGACGTGGATCGACCAGGCGCACCCCTCGTTCAACTCGCCGTACGAAGGGCCGAACAGCCTCATGGGGAATTCCGAGTCCGAGCGGACGTTTTCGCTCTCGGTCTTCCTGGGCTACCGCTTATGGGAGGGAACGGAGCTCTATTATGAGCCGGAGGCGTTCCAGGGCCACGGCCTAAGCGAAACCCTGGGCATGGCCGGATTCCCCAACGGGGAGGCGGTCAAGGCGGCCTTCCCCAACCTCCACTACAACACCTCAAAGCTCTTCATCCGCCAGACCTTCGGGCTGGGTGGCGAAACCGAGAAGGTCGAGGACGACCAGAACCAGGTCGCCGGCGCCTATGACGTCGACCGGATCACGCTCACGGTCGGCAAGGTTGCCGCCAGCGACTTCTTCGACGGCAACGCGTACAGCCACGACCCGAGAACCCAGTTCATGAACTGGTCGCTGTTTGAAAGCGCCGCCTGGGACTACCCGGCCGACGTCGTCGGCTACACAGGGGGCTTTGTCGCGGAATGGAACACGAAGGACTGGATGCTCCACTACGGCGTCTTCATGGAGCCGACCGAGCCGAACGGGGCCCGCCTGGACTACCATGTCCTGGACGCTCACGGCCAGATCATCGAGTTCGACCGGCGCTACTCGGTGGGCGACCTCTCGGGCTCCGTGAGGACATTCGCCTTCTGGAATCAAGCGCGGATGGGCAACTACGATTACGCTCTTGCAAATCCGGACATCACCTTTGCCCTCACGCAGTCGCGCGCCTACCGCTCGAAGGTCGGCCTTGGGATTAGCTGGGACCAGCAGCTGGCGGCCGACCTGGGCGCCTTCGTCCGCCTGAGCTGGGACGACGGGCGGTCGGAGTCATTCGCGTTCACCGAGGTGGATCGGTCCCTGGCGGCGGGCCTGAGCTTGAATGGAAGCCGCTGGGGCCGACGAGACGACACGCTCGGCGTCGCCGGCGTCGTCAACGCGATCGCGCCGGGCCACCAAGCCTACCTTGCCGCCGGAGGCACGGAGGGGCTGATCCTCGGCGACGGCGCGCTCGGCTACGGCCCCGAGGAGATCCTCGAGGCCTATTACGGCTGGCAGACCGCCAAATGGCTTTCGGTATCGCCCGATTTCCAGTGGGTCACGCATCCAGGCTACAACCGCGACCGCGGCCCCGTGGCCATCTATGCGCTGCGTGCGCACGTTGATTTCTAGGCAGCGGACCCCGTCCATTCCTCCTATGGCAGTTTCACGGCGTGCGGAGGATCCTCAAGGCGCGTCGAAGCCGATTCGGAGCCGCCTAGCACCCGGCGGCGCAAAGCCTTCAGGTTTAGTCCCGTCGTAGCCATTGGCTGCAGCGGACCGTCGGCCCAGAATAGCACGTCTCCCCGCGCTGTCTATCGCGTCCCAGGAGCACCTGTAGCATTGGGAGAAGGAGTTCGGCGCCTGGGCGGCTGCGGGGGCCGACGCCGCAACTTGAATCAAGTTGACTTGCTAGTGGGGATTTTGAGCTTTTGATTCCTTAGCTTGATGGCTTCCTAGCTCAATGGTAGAGCAGCTGACTCTTAATCAGTAGGTTCGGGGTTCGAGTCCCCGGGGAGCCACCATCATCCCCGGCGTTTTTTCCCAGTCCAAGGTCAGGAGCCTCCGGATCCGAATGGCCAAGATCCAACTTTTGTCTGGGCATTTGCCGGCGTAGCTCAACGGTAGAGCACCTGTTTTGTAAACAGGGGGTTGCAGGTTCGATTCCCGTCGCCGGCTCCACTTTTCCCGATGATTCCACTGCCTGGTGGTGTAATGGTAGCACAGCAGACTCTGACTCTGCTTGTCTAGGTTCGAGTCCTAGCCGGGCAGCCAATTCCGAAGCGGCACTCCCCGGGGTCCTGCCGGGGGTCGGGCCGCGGGAGGGCTCATTAGATGCTGGCGGCCGACGCACCGAATTGGCACGATGCCCGCCCGCGGCCCCGGGAGCGCGGATGGAGGACGAGGGGATTCACTTTTTGCATTGAAAATGTGGGTTGACACTCAAGTTTTGATGAACACTCATCCGCATTCTTGCTTCGCCCTTCCCCAATCATCCACATGAAGTCTTGCGCGACGATGGATCGCTGCTCAAGAAGGGGTGTCGCAACATGCGAGCCTTTCTCGACACGCCCTCAGGATTAGGTTGCAAATATTTTTACACCCCGAGTCGCCGATAGACCTTACCTCCAACCATGATCACCCATAGCTTAGCCTTCGTTGTATTACTGAACAAGACGCCGATGGAGCTGTTCGCCAGCGGCGGGCCCGTCATGTGGCCCATCCTCCTGGTCGCTACCGTTGGATTGACGGTCATCATCGAGCGCCTCCTCTTCATCATTCGCGAGAACAACCAGCGAGAGCCCGAGGTGGTCGCCAAGATGCTGGAATGCGTCGAGAAGAACGACATAGAGGGCGCGATGGCGGTCGGCAAGAAGAGCGAGGATCCCGTCGCGCGCGTAGTCGTCTACAGCCTTTCGCACATCGACTCGCTTTCGAACGCGTTCTTCCGCGCATCGGGCCAGGAGCTCGCGCGCTACCAGCAGGGCATGGCCACCCTTGACACTTGCATTACCGCGGCCCCCCTCCTCGGGTTGCTGGGCACCGTCACCGGGATGATGCGCACATTCGGCGCCCTTGGCTCCGCGGGAGCCGACATCGGTGCGGCCGCCTCCACCATCACGGGCGGCGTCGCCGAGGCCCTGATCGCCACCATGTGCGGCCTCGGGATCGCCGTCACCTGCCTGTTCCCCTTCAACTACCTGAACGCCCGCGCGGAGCAGGCCAAGCAGGAGATCGCCGACGCCTCCCACGCCCTTGAGATCCTGATCAAGAGGGCCGAGTCCCGCACGCACTGATCCGGCGCGGCACAATTCACCATGGCCGGCTCAAGCTCAGGCGGCAGCAGCGGCGGGAGGAAGAAGGCTCGGATAGAGATCATACCGCTGATCGATGTCATCTTCTTCCTGCTCGCCACGTTCGTGCTGTTCACCCTTTCGCTGAACAGGTCGATGGGCCTGCGCGTCCTCCTTCCCGAGTCCGAGACGGGCGAACCCCGCGATCCCTCGGGCACGGCGACGATCACGGTCACGCAGGAGGGGACCATGGCATGGGACAAGGACCCCGTCACGCTCGACGAGTTTCTCATCAGGCTGAAGGAATTCCACATGGAGCATCCCGACGACGCCCGCATCCTGATCAACGCCGACACCGAATCCTCGTATTCCTCGGTGATCTATGTGCTCGACGAGGTCCGCAAGACCGGCATCCAGAAGGTCCTGATCGAGACTAGGGTCAAACCGGCCGCCACGGTGAACGGCGTCTAGCAGAACCCCAACCCCTTACACACCCACCCCCATGGCCGGCGGAAGCTCCCCCAGACTCGAAACTCCCAAGAGGAAGGCGCGCATCGAGATCATACCGCTGATCGATGTCATCTTCTTCCTGCTCGCCACGTTCGTGCTGTTCACCCTTTCGCTGAGCAGGATCCAGTCGCTGCCCCTTCAGCTGCCCGTGGCCCAGGTGCAAACCAACTCAAAGCCGGATCCGGACATGGTGACGCTCCAGGTTTCAGACGCGGGCACCTACTACTGGAACAGGGAGCCGATCTCGGCAAGCGAACTGGAGCCGCGGCTCCACACCTACAAGAAGCAGGTCCAGGTTCCCCGCGTGCTGCTCGCCGGCGACAACCGGGCGCACTTCGGCGCGACCTGCTACGCGCTCGACCTCATCCGCAAGGTCGAGATCGAGCAGGTGTCGATCGAGACGCGGGTGCGCGACACCGGCAAATGACAGCCGCTGTCCAAAATCTAAGCACCTCATGAGACGCGACTTAATCTTCGGGTTCATCGTCACCATCACGATCGAGGTCCTGGTGGGCTGGGGAGGCAACATCACCAAGTACGTTCCCAAACCCAGGGTGAAGGAGGAGGAGATCAAGCTCGACATCGTGATGCCGAAGCTCGAGCCGGACGAGCCCGACGTCGTCGAGGAGGTGGAACAGCGGCCCGTGGAGATCGCCCCCCCGATGCAGCTCGACGTGCCCCAGGCCGTCACGCCCCAGTCGTTCGTCCAGCAGATCGAGCCTCCCCCGCCCGACCTGTCGGCGCTCGCGAAGAACATCGTCAAGATCCCCGAGGTCCGCACCGGCCTGCAGGGTGTCGAGATCTTCGACATATCGAAGCTCGACCAGCAGCCCGTCGCTCGCTTCCAGGCGCGGCCGCAGTACCCCTTCGAAATGAGGCGCGCGGGAATCTCCGGGGACGTGCTCGTGGACTTCATCGTCGACACGAACGGCGACGTCAGGAACGCATTTTCGGCCCATTCGTCGCAGCGCGAATTCGAGGCCTCGGCCGTGCAGGCGGTCAGCAAATGGAAGTTCAAGCCCGGCAGGAAGAACGGCCACGCGGTTTACACGCACATGCAGGTGCCAATTGTCTTCACCCTAAACGAGGAATAGACCGTGCCTTCCCATTTCCAGCACACAGCCGCCCGGGGGCTCGGCATCGCGGCCCTTGCGCTCGTTCTTTCACTACCGGCCGGGCTATACGCCGAAGGCGATCAGCCCCAGGGCGAGCCGTACAGCCTCTCCGACGCCGTGGGCGACGGGTTGGCAAAAATCAGGCCGCTTCTCGAGCAAAAGGACTACGTCGCCTCGAGCAAGATCGTCGACGAACTTATCGCCGTGGCGGAGCACGACAGCTACGACATGGATATCCTCCTCGAGACGAGGGCACGCATCCTGATCCAGCAGGCCAATTACCCCGCCGCGATCAAGCCGATGGAGGCCGCGCTTGATATCGCCGACCGGCACCACTTCAACAGCGTCAAGACGGAGACGGATATCCTAAACCTGCTCGCGCAGCTCTACTACCAGACAGCCGAAGATTCCAAGAAGGCACGTGAGGACCAGATTGCCGCCTATGCGAAGGCCATTGGCTACATGCAGCGGTATTTCAAGCTCAACCCCAAGCCGAACGAGGACATCTCGTTTTCCTACGCCCAGCTCCTCTACGCAGAGGCGGTTGCGAAGAACCCGGAGCATCCCGACGCGGATTTGATCACGCAGGCGCGCGTGCAGGTGGAGAAGGTCCTGCTCATGACCGTGCACCCGAAGGACACCACGTACGCCTTCCTCCTGGCGACGCTGAACCAGGAGCAGAACTATACCCGGGGCGCCGAGCTCCTCGAGCTCATGCTTTCACGGAATCCCACCAACAAGACCTACTGGGGGGACTTGGTCATGTTCTACATGATGCTGGGCCAAAGCACCAAGGATGAGGGGAAGATCCGCCAGTATAACATTCGGGCGATCAACACGATAGAGCGGGCCCAGACGCTCGGTTTCCTGAAGACGCCAAAGGACAACTTCAACCTCTTCACCCTCTACTATAACTCCAACCAGTTTGGCACGGCCGCCGACCTGCTCTATGCGGGTCTCAAGGGGGGCACCATCGATCCAACCCTTACGAACTGGCAACTTCTGGCCTCTTCGTACGAGCAGATCAACAAAGAGTTCATGTCGATAGAGGCCCTGAAGGAGGCGTCAAAGCGCTTCCCGGATAAGGGCGAGCTCAATTTCAAGATCGCCCAGGTTTATTACAGCCTCGGCAAGAATGAGGATGCCCTCGCGTACTCGAAGATCGCGATCGAAAAGGGCGGCCTTTCAAAGCCGCTTCAGACCTTCGAGTTCATCGCCTACCTGGCCTATGAGCAGCACCAGTATGATTTCGCCAAGGTGACGCTCGACAAGGCTATCGAGCTGAAGCAGGGCAACCCCGACCATCAAATGTCCGTATTGAGGAGCGCGATCGAGGACGCCATCAAGGAGCAAAAGGAGAAAGAAGACAAGAAGGCCGCCCAACAGACCGCAGCAGCTGAGCCAACATCATGAAGAAAACGAAAGTCTACTTAATCGTTCCGCTCGTCGTCCTTATCGTGTTCGGTGCGTACTATTGGAGCTTCAAGTCCGATTACGACGCCAAGCAGGCCACCATCGTCGCCGCGATTAAGGAGCAAAAGCTCGAGAAGCTCAGGCAGGAGGCCGTGCTGCGCGAGGCCGCGATCCGTGACGCCATCGAGGCACAGAATCAGCGCAAGAAGGAGCGGCAGGAGCGCGATGCAAGGGAGCAAAAGCAGAAGGACGACAAGGAAAACGCCAAGCTCAACGCAGACAAGGCCGTCCAGGAGGAGCAGAAGCTCGAGCGGCAGGTCGAAAAGGTGACCGGCGACGTCAAGACCGAAAAAGAGGAGATCGTGAAGATCGAGGCGGAGAACAAGAAGGCTGTGGCGGAGGAGGCCTTCCTCAAGGAGTATGTGAAGATGGCCCAGGACAACCAGGCCAGCCTCGCGGCCGTGCTTACGAAGATCGCGGCCGCGGACGCCGCGGTCGCAAAGGCCGCCGCGGCAGCTGCCGCAGCCGCCGCCAAGAAATAACCCGACCCAGCCCCTTACAGAGAAAGCTCTCTCATGAAAAAATGGATGTACGTGCTCGGCCCCGGCTTAATGCTGGCGGTATTCCTGTTCTTCTATTTCGCGAGCAAGTCTGAGACCGACGCCCGCCTGAAGGAGGAAAAGGCCCACAAGGAGCAGGTCGAAAAGGACGCCGAGGCCAAGAAGCAGGCCGCCGAGGCGAAGGCCCGGGCCGACGCCGAGGCGCGCAACGCCCAGCGCACGACCGACGAAGCCAAGATCGCGAAGGACAAGCAGGACAAGTACGATTCAGATATGCGCCGGATCAAGGACGACACCGACAAGGCGAGCGCCAATGCGGAGACCTACGCAAAGCAGGTATCGGAGCTCACCATCGAGCTCGACACCCTCCGCAAGCAGAAGGACACTATGACCCGGGACGGCTTTGACCTTGCGAAGCACGTCGAGCTTGCCGAGGTGGCCCGACGCAATGCGGAGCTGGAGATCCAGCGCATGGTTGAGATGATCGCGAACAGGGCGGACCAGAGCACCATGACCAAGATGCCGCCGCCGCCGCCGCCGCCGAAGGAGAGCTGACTTCCCGAGACGGCCACCAGGTTTCCGGATTTCCCTTATCTTGATTGGGCCTCGGACCCGCCTTCGGGCTCCACGCGCGACGCAGTCGAAGCCTAGCTTGAGAATCTTTGCGACGCCCGATATCCGCGATTCACTCCTTTTTTCCGCTTCCGACTCAACGACTGCGTGAGCCTACTTATCACGGGACGGCGCGAAAACCCGGCCGTTCAGGGCCGGGAGGTTCTGTCCGTCAAGTTGCGCACATTTTAAAATCGGGAGTGCGGAGGAAGGATCTATGTTGATCGCTCACGCGAATCAGTCGTGGCGTAGCTTAACCTGGTAAAGTGCTACGTTCGGGACATAGAGGTTAGGATATACCCATAAATGGCTCACAAAAGATTATCACAGTTTTTGTATTGTTTCCGTGAACTTTGAGGCCTCTTTTTGGCCTTTTCGGCAGCCGCCCAGTGCCCGGCAAATTTGCTCGTGCGGCCCCTTGCCGAGCGCTCCCTCTTGAGCGCCGCCTCTACTTTCTTGACGTTGAAGCACCACTGGGAGCTGGGCTTCTCGGCCGGGATCTCGCCCTCGTTGACCGCCCTGTAAACGCTCGACGCGCTCTACAAGTCCGGTGGCATGAATGCGACGTGCGGACAACAGGCCAACAGACGTTGGCCGCGCGGCGAACAGCCGCGTAGGCGCGCCATGTTGGTCTTCGCAGCCGACTCGTCGATGAAGACGAGCGTCGCCGGATCGAGCCCGCCCTGGCTGCGGATCTATCGCCGGCGGGCTCGGACAATGTCCGGCCGGTTCTGCTCAGAAGCCCGAAGCATCTTTTTCTATTTAAGCTGCTAGGGCGCCAGTTCGACCGAGGTCCCGAGGGGGGCCGCGTCTTCTGGGCGGACGGGATCGAAGCGGGCCCGGATCTGCCCGATGGCGCCCTTCGCCGTGGCGATCGAGACCTCGGCGGCGGCGCCGGCGGCGAGCTCGCCGCGCTGCGCCGCGCTCGGGGAGGACACCTCGAAGCGGCACGCCTTGTCGCCAGCATTTCGCACTTCAAGGCGAAGGGGCTCCCCGGTCCAGGCGCGCACCATGAGCTCGTGGAAGGCGCTGTGCGGTCCCGTCGTGCTTCGGCTGCGGTAGAGGACCGGACGGCCGGCCTCGCCGGGCAGCAGCGTGCGGTAGCCGGCGATGCTGAAGGGGCCGGCCGCGTCGCCGGAGACGAGCCATGTGCGGCCCATCACGTCGCCCTCGCGCCCCATGAAAAGGGTGGCGGGCACGATCAGCCAACCGCTGCGGCCCTTCATGACGGCCTCCGCGGTCCCCCTGCCCGGGTCCGGCGTGACCTCGGGGCACACCTGGCGGCCCGAGGGGAGGCGGTAGAACGCCGCCACGGGCTGGTTGTACGGTAGGGACGGGCGAAGGGGCTCTCCCGGCATGTCGAGCGCCTCGGCCCACTCGCGCCAGCGGGCGAAGACGTAGTATCCGCCGCCGCGCTCCGGCATCGTGGCGGCGAGCCAGCCGATCTGGGGGGTCGTTGTCGAAATGACCCAGCCGACCCCGGCCGCAGCCAGAAGACCGAGCGCCCAGGCCAGCCTCCTGGGGAGCGCCGGAAGCGTCTGCATCCACCAGGCCCAAACGACCGCCATCCACGGCGCGACCAGCACGTAGTAGCGGAACCCGTAGGGGTGCCAGCGTGCGATCGCGTTATAGAAGACCCAGAAGGCGGCGATTCCCGAGCTCCAGGCGAGCACGCTCCCGGCGCCGGAGCGGCGCGGCGAGGCCGCCGCCGTCGCAGCCCCGGCTACGAGCCCGAGGAGCGCAAGAACACCGAAAGAGGTCTTGTCCGCGTCCGGCTCGGGCCGGCGAAGGGCGTCGAGCACCGTCTGGCGGCGGTTCAGGTTGTCGTAGCTGAACTCGTCGCTCTCCGGCAGGTTCCGGGCGACGGCCTCGCCGATCACCCGCGACGGGGCCCCCAGCCCGGGCGGCTGGGAATTCGGGTCGAACAGCTGGGCAAACGAGGACTCGACGTTGAGCCGGAGCTCGATCCCCCGCCCGAGGGACGCCGCCCTCCCGTGGACCATGCGCACGAACTCGGCCGGACCGAACGGTCCGCCGTACGACTGCCAGTTGCGCACGAACACCGGAAGCGCGAAGAACGCTGCGGAAACGGCCGCCGCCGCCAGGGTCGCCGCCCAGGCCCGCGGGCGGGGCCGGTGCACGCGGGCGCCCCACGCCAGCCATATCGCCGCTCCCGGCAGCAGGTAGAAGATCGTGCCCTTCGAGCCCAGGGCGAGCCCGGCGCCGATCCCCGCGAGAATGGAACCCTCGCCTCGCGCGGCCGCGCAGAGCCACAGGAAGAATGCCGCCGCCAGCTCGCCGGCGGCGAAGAGGTCGGTGTTGAACGACGTGAACTGGGGCACGACATTGGCCATCCCGAAGAGGAGCGCCACGGCGCCAAGCGAGGCGATGCGGGAGAGCTCGGTTCGCCTCGCGAGTCCGTAGGTGGCCGCCATGAGCAGCGCCCCGCCGTAGGCCTGGGCCAGGGCCGCGGGCCGAAACCCGACGGGGACGTCGACCAGCAGCCAGGCCATGAACAAGTCCGGCGCGACCGGCATGTAGTTCACCCGGGGGTCGTTCGCCGCGAAATGCCCGACCCGCCCATCCTGCAGCCACTGCGAGATGCGCGGGACCCGGTAGGCCAGCGCGTCGTAGACCCCGGGCTGGGCCGCAGCCGCCAGCCCGGCCAGGAGCGCCCAGAGCCCGAAAAGCAGGAGCGCCGCGGCGGGTTCGACCCTGGTCCTGGCCGCCCAGGCGACGATGCGCGGGCACACCCCGCGCAACGCGCCAATGTCGCCCGCCAGGCGCCCGCGCCTCGCCGCGACGAGCAGCACGAACGCCGCCCCGTGCGTGGCCGCGAAGCCCTCCTCGCCCAGCCATCCAAGCGCCCCGAGGATGACGCCGGCGCCCGTGACCACCGCCCCCGCGGCCCAGGCCCACGCAAGCAGGGGCTCGAGAATGCCCGGCAGGCCGGGCGCCAGCCAACGCACCAGGAGCCAGGCGACCGCCGCAACCAGGACCACATCGAGGTCGAAAAGGCCGGCGGCGAAAAGGGCGTTCACGAGGAGGTTTGCCTCATTATAGCGAAATGTCCTCTAATGGCGGGCCCTTTCGACCCGCATCCCGCCATGAATACCCTCACCAAGCAAGCATCCTTTTCCACGCCCGAGATCGGCCCCGAGATGAAGGGCGCTTACGGCCTGTGGTGGTCCAGGATGTCCGCAACCGCAAAAAAGAGGTTGCCCCGCCTTTCGTCTTCAAAGCGTCGACGACGCCTGACGAACGATATAAAGACGCTAAAATGACAATATGAAGACCCTTACCATTACTGATGCCCGTCAGAATCTGGGCCATTGGCTGAAGCTCGCAGCTAACGGAGAGGATGTGGGAGTCATTGTCGGATCCGACATCATCGCCCTTCGAAAGGTAAGCGTGCAATCTGCAGACCATGCCTACCAGGAGTACGGACTGGCCCCTGCCCAGATCCACGAAGCCGAAGCGCGCATTGATGCTAGCATCAAGAAGGAGAGGCGGGCAAAGACGGTGAAGGAATTAAGGGCGACTGGCGCGAGTTGCGCGGATAAGGATCGACTGAGCCCAATCAATCGTCCATGGCCTTACGCAGCGCCCTTTACAGTTTGATCCTTGGGACAGTTGTGCTCCTGCTCAAAGGTGGCGCCTACCGGTTGACCGGCAGTGTAGCCCTGTTTTCGGACGCCCTGGAAAGCGTGATCAATGTTGTCGGGGCAGGCGCGGCGCTAGTTGCGCTGTGGTATGCACGAAAGCCCGCGGACGAGGGTCACCCTTATGGTCACGAGAAAGCCCAATACTTTAGCGCGGTGCTGGAAGGGGTGCTCATCGTCATCGCATCTGCCGCAATCATCATTCGAGTAATCCAGGATCGGCGTTCACCGATGCCCCTAGAATCTCTTGGGATCGGCCTGGTTGTTTCAGGCGCCGCAACCGTTATGAATCTCTTGTATGGGATGTACATGCTTCGAGTTGGCCGACGCTTGCATTCACCGGCGCTCGTTGCGGATGGCAAACACCTGATGAGTGATGTGGTCACCAGCGTGGGAGTCCTGACCGGGCTTGGCCTCGTAGCATTGACCGGATGGCGCTTGTTCGACCCGATTTTGGCCCTGGGTGTTGCGTGCTATATCCTATTTGTGGGCTGGCGCCTGGTTCACTCCAGCTTGAGCAGCTTGCTCGATGAGGCGGCACCGGCTGAAGTACAGAACCGCATCAGGGCTTTGGTGAAGGCGCACGCTGAGGGAGCGATAGAGGCCCACGACTTCCGCACTCGTAATTCCGGTCGCCTAACCTTCATCGAGTTTCATCTTATTGTGCCTAGTCGAACCACAGTGGAAGCGGCCCACGTTATTTGTGATCGCTTGGAAAAGATAATTGAGCGGGATCTGCCCGGCAGCGAGGTCACTATCCACGTTGAACCAGCTTCCAAAGCTAAGCACCAAGGGGTAGTCTTAGACCCGTCCAACGAACGCGGTTCCGGAACAAGGAGCCCATGACTTGAAATGAGTAGCCGCTAGCCTAAGGACCAAAGATAACTCTACCGCTTTTTCGCGGCGTAGGCGCGGATGTTCTCGCCGGTGAACTTGAGGCGCCGGGAAGACGGCGACCGGCGTGCGGTCAGTAACAACTCTGTTACCCAAATCTGAGTTACAGCCCGAAAAAGGGAGCTCATTCTTCGGTCAGCATCAGTTGTGCAGCCACCAGTGATGCCCGCCGCAACAGCCATTGAAATGGAAACCAAACGATCATGAATACAAGCCGCCACGATAAAAATTCAAGAAACACACTAAGCTTCGAACGCCCGTGCCGCGTGGCCTTTGCTGCGATCCTTTGCTTTTCGATACTTTTCTCTTCGGCGAGCCGGATGAGCGGGGCATTTATCCCCCAACTCGTTAATTCCTCGACCATACCGCTCAACGGCGATCTCAATCCGTATGGCGTCGCATTTGTGCCCAATGGATTTCCGGCCGGCGGCGCAATTGCGCCCGGCGACATTCTGGTAAGCAATTTCAATAACAGCGCAAACCTCCAGGGCCTGGGCACCACAGTCGTGAAATTGACTCCGTCGGGCCCCATCGCGGCCCCCGGAGCGGCCGTTACGTTCTTTACGAGCACCCAGTCGGGCCTCAGCACAGCGCTCGGGGTTCTAAAGGGCGGTTTCGTGCTCGTCGGTAACGTGCCTACCACCGACGGTACAATCGGCACCATTGGCCAAGGAGCGCTTCAGGTAATCGATCGGAACGGCAACGTCGTTCAGACGTGGACGGATCCCGTATACTTGGACGGACCCTGGGATCTCGCAATCGATGACCAGGGATCAGAGGCCCACGTGTTCGTCTCAAACGTGCTGAACGGCACGGTTGTGCGGATCGATCTAACCGTGGATTCGAGCAGCGTGACGGTCTCGAAGAAGACCGTCATAGCGACGGGCTATGCCCACGTTCCCAATACTGCAGCCCTTATTCTCGGTCCAACGGGCCTCGCTTATGATGCGTGGGCCGATACACTCTACGTAGCCTCCACCGCGGACAACAAAATCTATTCGGTATCGGATGCGACCCACAGGGACAATTCCACCAAGTTGGGCTCGGTTGAATTCGCGGGCCCGCAACTTCGCGGACCTCTCGCGCTTCGATTCTCGCCTAACGGACACTTACTGACCGCAAACGGTGATGCGATCAATGCGGACGTCCTTCACCCCAGCGAAATCGTGGAGTTTACAAAAGGGGGACATTTTGTCCAGGAATATAATGTCGACTCAAGCGAGGGTGGCGCATTCGGAATCGATGCCGCGCTTGGCAATTTGCGTACATTTGCTCCGGGATCTTCCAATATTGAACCGTTCAATTTCGCCGTAATCGATGACGTGACGAACAACCTGTCCGTCTACCGGCTGCCGGAGTTTCCGTAACCTCGATATTCTCAGATTCGGGATTTTTGTCGGCTCAGATCCAATCAAAGCCCTGCGAAGATCGCCGGAGAGCGCCGGCACGCATGCACAAGGCAGATGGGCGAACGCCTCGCCCGCGATCGTCACCTCATGCTCGTTGGCGTTGGTCCAGTCGGTCTGGATGCACGCGCCCATCTAATGGACCTGGGCAAAGAAGACCTCCTTGGGCGGCCCACGCATTGCGTCGTCTGAAACCTCACCGGCGGGTGGTCGTTGCCTCAGTTGAATTGTTACCATCGGGGTCTCCTAGATGGAGAACCTATGGAAACAAAGATCACGAAATCGGCGCGAGCGGAGTTGGTCCGTGCGCTTCACGACCGCTATAAGTCCGCAAACCGAGCCGAAAAGATGCGGATGCTTAACGAATTTGGCGCGCTGAGCGGCTATCACCGAAAATACGCACTTCGCGTCCTGAACGGAGCTGTGGAGCCACGGGAGCCGGCTCAGTCGCCCGCACGTCCTCGACTCTACGGCGAGGCCACACGCCAGGTCCTCATCGTGCTCTGGGAAGCCTCTGACCGCGTGCGTGGGAAGCGACTGAAGCCGCTATTGGCGGTTCTCTTGCCGGCAATGGAGCGGCATGGCCATATGAACTTGGATCCGGCGATTCGCTCCAAGATGCTCGGGATGAGTGCCGCGACCATCGACCGATTGTTACGAGATACAAAGTCGGTGACCCGCGCAGATAGGCCGCGGCGAAATATGCTGGGGCTTCGCCGTATCGTTCCCGTGCGCACCTTTGCCGATTGGAAAGGCCCGCTGCCTGGAAGCATGGAAATGGACTTGGTGGGACATTGCGGCGACGTCATCAGGGGCAGTTACGTCCACTCGCTGATGCTGACGGACATCGCGAGCGGTTGGACCGAATGCACCCCGTTAGTTGCTCGGGACGGTACATTGGTTGTCGAAGCGCTGGAGCGGGTGCGCACGGCTCTTCCGTTCCCCTTGCGAGCGCTGGACACAGACAATGGTGCCGAGTTTTTAAACGAAACGATGGTCAGGTACTGCACCAATCACGGGATCGAACTGACCCGCTCGCGTCCATAACTCAAAAATGATCAGGCATGGATCGAGCAAAAGAATGGAGCCGTCGTGCGAAGACTGATCGGCTACCGACGTCTCGAAGGCATCGCTGCGGCCCAAGCGCTCGCCCGGCTTTACGCCGCGTCCCGGCTCTTCGTGAATTCTTTCCAGCCTTCATTTAAGCTGGCGGAGAAGACGCGCAACGGCGCCCGGGTGACCAAGCGCTATCTTCCTCCACAAACTCCCTGTGAACGGCTCCTGATGAACGAGAACATGGATCCGATGATGATAGCCAAGCTGCGTGGAGTAGTCGCGTCTCTCGATCTTCTCTATCTCCTGGAGGAGATCCGTACAATGCAATGCCACCTGGTCGAAATACCCGAAAGCGGGCCGCCCTCTCCATTGCCATTGCGAAACCAAGACCTCACGAGATTCCTAGCGAGCCTATCGACGGCTTGGCGCGCCGGAGAAGTCCGACCTACTCATTACCGGAAACCTCGGCCTCCGCGCTGCTATCGCACGCGGCCTAATCCGTTTGAATCGGTCTAGCCGGAACTGTGTCAGCCACTTGAAACGTATCCGGACCAAACGGGTCTTGAATTGTTTGAATATCTTCAGACCAAACACCCTCAGTGCTATCGGCCGAACCAGCTCCATACGTTGCAACGCCGACTGAAGACGTGGCGAACACAGGCGGCACGCCGACTTATCTATGGCACGCACCAGACTTCACAGGTCGCCGGAGAAGCGTCCCACACGGGACGCCATGGACCAGAATGAACGGGAACGACTAGTTCGCGAACCGACCGTTTCCAGAAGGTTGGATCGAAACGCGCCATTCTCGCGGTGCGGTTGGCCGCAGTCGGCAATCGGCACTCGACCCTCGACGTGACCGCAGTTAAAATCCGCTCCGTTCTCCCATGAGGCCGAGTCTCGCACATCGCGCAGAATACGAACGCAGGCTGCACCGCGTGCTCGCGCACATCGACACCCATCTCGGCGAACCGATCGATCTGGCGCGATTGGCGCGCGTAGCAAACTTCTCCGTCTTCCACCTGCACCGCATCTTTTCGGCCCACGTCGGCGAAACCCTTGGCAGCTATCTGACGCGGCGGCGGGTCGAGCAGGCCGCCGCGCGGTTGGCCTCGCAGCCACTGTTGCGCGTGCTCGATATCGCGCTGGCGGTTGGCTTCGGCTCGGCCGAGGCGTTCACCCGCGCGTTCAAGAAGCATTTCGGCTGCGCACCTTCGCAGTGGAAAACGCGACCGGCTGCCCGATGGTATGAAAAAGGCAAGATAAGTCAGATGAAGAGCAGCCTGGGTCAGGAAAAGCGTTCACGGACAGCGTATGCTTCGGTCATGGCTCAAACAAAATCATCTCCACTCCAGATCGCGGTGACGACGCGGCCTGTCGTTCGCATCGCGTATCTGCGTTACCAGGGTCCTTTCGGCGAACCGCTTGGCCGGTTCTGGGCGAGCAAGTCTATCCGTGGCTCGCGGCCAGCGATCTCCTCGGCGCGCCCCGCTACGGCGTCAGTCAGGACGATCCGCAGGTAACCACGGCCAAAAAATGCCGGTACGATGCGGGCGCCGAGATCGGCAAGGACTTCGTGCCCTCGCAAAATGCCCAGATCGCCACGTTGCCGGGCGGGCTCTATGCATGCACAATATTCAAGGGCATCTCCGCCGAAATCCCGCACCTATGGAAACGAATCCTGCGTGAGTGGCTGCCGGCCAGCGGCTACCAACTCGATGCGCGCTCCTGCTTCGAATACTATCCGACCGACGGCGAATACGACGAAAAGATAGGCACCTTCACGTGCGAGTTGTGCATGCCAATTGCCAAGCTCTGAGGTTTTCATCGTTTCTCAAAGCAATGATCGCTTCGTCCATCTACGGCATGAATACACGCTTCGCTTATTCCTCCCGCCAGCAACTTAAGCCAAGAGGCGGGGGGAAGGCGGGGCTGAAGCCCCGCCTCCCTCCCGCACCCCGTCTCCACCCCAATCCTTTTAGGATCTTTGTTCCGGAGGGGAGACAGCTTCGCTCCCTCCCCTTGAACCCCTCCCTCGGTTACATCATCCGTGAGGCATCCAGTAACATTTTTCAGTGAGGCAATACGCGACGAGGTCTAATTGTCGCCGGGGGATCCTCTCTGTGAAATTCTTGTCCTAACAAGAATCTTTGAATTTCGGCCAAAGTGTCTTGCGAGAAGAGGCGCAGGGCCCGTTTCCCCTTGCCTTGACATTCATATCTGGCGTTATAACTTAGATCATAATCATTTATGATCCATGCCCTTAAACTTCGCCCCTTCGGCAGCTCTGTCGGAGTCATAATTCCTAAGGAAATCCTTGGAAGCCTAAACGTCGCGGAAGGAGACACAGTCTACCTCACCCAGGGCCAGGATGGTTACAGAGTTGTAGCGCACGATCCAAACTTCGCCAAGGCGATGGAGATCTACAAGGACGTGGCAAAGGAATACCGCAACACGCTTAGGGAGCTAGCCAAGTGAAGGAGCCAGTTTGGCTGAGCCGGACAAAGGTCCTGGCATTCCATGAGGAGCAGCTGCGCGAGCACGGAGGTCTGGGGGGCGTCCGCGATGAGAATGCGCTCGAGGGAACCGTTGCCCGTCCCTCAAATCTTTTCCACTACGAGAAGCCAGACCTCTCTGCGCTGGCGGCCGTCTACGCCCATGGGATCGCAAAAAACCATCCCTTCAGCGATGGCAACAAGCGTACGGCCTTTGTCTGCGCCGCCGTCTTCCTCGGATTGAATGGCGTCAAGCTCGCGCTTTCTGAACCAAGGGCGGTTGAAATGATGCTGGCTCTGGCGGCTGGAAAAATGAGCCAAGAGGACGTGGCGAAGCTCATCCGCGAGAACTCGGGCGCCATTCGCAAAGGCGAAGACTAGGCGCAATACATAGCAAGGAACCACCTACCAGGCTCTTTTCTGCTTGCGACGAAACCCCCTCCGGAGCCCACTGCTCTCTCACGCGAGCAAGTCGGGGCGTAGCTTAGCCTGGTAGAGCGCTACGTTCGAGACGTACTAACTGTGAAATGATGGTCCACGACTTACAAACCATTTCACAGATTTCATGAAAGCATCTGTGAAATCCATTTAAGGAATGGGCCTCCGCACTTCGACCTAAGTCGTTTTACATTTGATTTAGGTGAAGAGGATATACACCGTATATCCATGAAGACACTGACCATATCCCGCAAAACGAAACGTGTTTCGCCTGCGCTTGCTTCTGGTCCCGCACTGATGGGCAAGATATTTAAGTCAGGCAACTCGGCAGCACTGCGTCTCCCCGCTGGCCTTGGTGTCTCTATCGGAAAATCCTTCGTCCTGACCCCAACGCCGTCCGGCTTTGTGGCCACCGACCCGGGCGATCTGGCTACGCGTCGCAAAGGGCTCGCTACCCTCTACGGGTCGGCACCCGATTTTCCCCTCCGCGAGCCGTGAGCTTGTTAAACAATGATCTACCTGCCCGACACGAACGCCTTTTCTCGATTCTTACGCGGGAACAAGGAGAACGAGTCTCTTCGCGACCGAATCATTGCGGAGCTTCCGTTCTGCCGGATTTCTGCAATTGTTCTTAGTGAGCTAGAATACGGCGCGTCAAAGTCCGGCGTGCCGGTCCATCGCGAACGCGTCGCTCGGCTTCGCTCGATGATTCCTGATGTGGCCGCCTTTGATGCGGACTCGGCAGCTTACGCCGGCAACGTCAGGGCCTATCTTGCGAATCTTAAGCCGAATACTCAGCCCATCGGCCATTACGATGCCCTGCTCGCCGGGCAGGCCCTCGCCCTTGGGGCCTGCGTAGTGACTGATAATTTGAGTGAATTTCGCCGCGTGCCGGGACTCATCGTTGAGAATTGGTAGGGGGTGCGGGGCGCCTGCCGCTATTCTTCGGCAATGACCTTGGAATGAAATTTCTGATGCCCTTGCATCCTGACGAGACGGGTGCCTTTTCTGCTTGCGGACAACACGCGCCCAGAGCCTACTCGTCGCTCACGCGAGCAAGTCGGGGCGTAGCTTAGCCTGGTAGAGCGCTACGTTCGGGACGTACCGATGGTGAAATGATGGTCAACGACTTACAAATCATTTCACAGTTTCTGAGAAAAAAACTGTGAAATCTCGTAGGGAAGGAGACACGCAATTCTACGGGCGTCGTTATTCGAAATCCAACTGCCCGGTGATGTCATCTTGGTCCATCACCATGCGATAACCCATCTGCCGGTAGGCGCCGCTTCTCCGGCGGAACATCACCGCCGTGAGCGGATTCCCTTCGTCCAAATAGTCGTAAATGCGAATCTCACGCTTGTCCGTGTGAAAGCGATGCAAGCGGCCAGCGTACTGGACGAGGCGGCCCCCGAATGAAAGGGGCATTGCGAGAAAAAGAGTGTCCAAGCGGGGAAGATCGAAACCCTCCCCAATCAAGGAGGTGGTGGCAAGCAACACGAATTGCCTGCCCCTTTCGAAACGACGATCGATATCCTCCCGAATTGCTTGCCGCTGCTTCTTTCCGATACCGCTTTCAAGCCGATAGATTGCCGTATCGGAATGGCCAATCTGAGCCTTGATTTCAGCTTCGAGCTTTTCGAGATGAGTCTTCCGATCGGAGAGCACAAGCGGGCAGCGCCCCCCATCGAGGGCTGCATGAACGTCACTTGCGATTTGCTTTGCCCTTCCGACGTCCGCCACGAGGGCCTCCCAAACGGCGTGGAGCGGCGGACGCTGTCCAAGGTTATCCGGCATATGAAATGAGCTTCGCCGGACGTAAACCGTTTTAGGCGCCGTGTCGCCGGTCGTGGTTTTGATCGTGTGGCGGACGGGGCCGCATTGCAAATGGATCAGTTTTTCGAGTCCGTCTTTTCGGAGGGGCGTCGCAGTTAGGCCGAGAATCTTCCGCGATGGGCATGCCTTGAGGAGCGCTTCAAAGGTGACGGCCGGCACGTGATGGCACTCATCAACGACCACCAAGCCGTACCCCTGAAAGAATGCCGCATAATCTTCGATGCGAGCGAGGCTGGGAAGCATCGCAATGTCGAGTTTCTGGGTAAGCCGCCGGGTGGCTCCACGCCAGACGCCGACTTCTTTCCGTTTTGCTATTCCGAGGAAATGCCCGAGCTCCTTGCGCCACTGATCGAACAGAACGGTGCGGTGGACCAGCACCAGGGTTGAGGTCCGATGGTGAGCGATCAAGGCACAGCCCATGACCGTCTTGCCGGCGCCCGGGGGCGCGCAAAGGACGCCGTAGTCATGCTTGGCCATTTCCTGGACGGCTGCTTCCTGCTCGGATCGCAATTCGCCGTGGAACGTCCAGCGCGCCCGTCTGCCATCGGAACGTGCATCCTGGATCGTCACGTTGGCACCGGCGGACTCCAGAACCGCCACAGCGTCTTCCATCGCTCCACGAGGGAGTACCAGCCGGTCCGGATGCCACTCGCCGGCGAAAATGAATCTCGGCGTGTCGTATGTTGCGAAGCGCAGCCGGAGTTTGTGGTGGAAAACTGGATTGGCAAACGTCGCCAGTCGCTTGAGCGCGGCCAGTACGGCCGCAGGAATCGTCCGTGAAATGTGCAGACGAGAGTCGAAGCGCAGGGTCACGTCGCCGGAGATCATTCCTGCCTTGATCATCGGACGGGACAAATCCAGCGCGCACTCATCGCTTTCTAGCGCAAAAGCGACGTCATCGTTCTTGGCAGGCGTGAGTGCCGCGATTGGCGCCATTTGGCCAAGAATTCTGTCTAAGTCCTCACGGCGGAGTCGGTGAACCGTCGACAGGAATGCCCACTGGTCCAGGCGCGGTTCTAGGTTGTCGTCCAGGAACACCGTATTCCCCTTTTTCCTGGATTCTCCAGCAAGCGGTAGCGCAATGAGGTTGCCAAAGCCGCCTTTGGGCATCGTGTCCTGATTCGGAAACAGTCGGTCATAGGCGTTCAGACTCATCGTCGGCCGTAAGGCCGATGCCTTGGCGATCAGGATTGTCCCCAACTGCCGCGCCAGGGCTGCCGGCACGGGTTCAGCAAAGAAAATCCAGGCATGGGCTCCGTTGCCAGACCGCGACCGTTCTGTCGCGGCGGTCACCCCGGATTTTTGGGCCGCTTCCCGGTAAGCGAGGACGTTTTCTCGCCATCCCTCACCATCGAAATCGGCGGCAAGGAAGATGCACGAATCATCCGGCCGTAGTGCGTAGATACCAATTGCCTGCTGTCCGCGAAGATGTTTTTCGATGACGTGGTCGTCCAATGGGAGAAGCCGTTTCCCGGATCCTCCGGTCACGTGGTCATTTATGTACGCCGGCGAATAGCCCTTTTTGCCAGAGCTGAGATTTTCCCAGAACTTCGGATAGACATCGCGCCTAGCGCCAAATAGTTCGAGAAATAGGGCGATTTTTTCTTCGGGCCTCAACGCCGGCGAGGAACGGTCGGCGCGGTCGAAACCTTCGAACAATGAGCTCGGCTCAAGTTGAAGCTTAATCAGTTCCTGTTCCTTTGCGTTCTTTTGAGCATCAAGCGCCTCAATCTCCTGACGCAATTTTGAAACCTTGGCTGTGCGGAGAGATTCCGTGCCCGTCGCCGAGCGACTTTCGATGTTGTTCTGGATTGGCGTATCCATGCACTGTTATCGGGTAATTTATTACCCCGGTCCTGCATTAGCAGGAATAGGTTTCGCGAGGAGTGCCACTTCCAAAAATTGCTGGTTGATGCCTTCAACAACGGATGGTTGCTGACTTCGATTAGGCGGGTCGGTTAGGTGACGTCTTGGCCTCGCGCGATTCTCAGCGCGATAAAAATTAGCTCGAGTTGTCACTAAAATGACGCATTGTTTGTGACATTAACTCTCTATGAAAACATCTTATCCAATTGATGAGAAGATAATAAGGTCTATGTGGTCGAGCAATCATCCTTTACCAAAAACTTGTAAGGATTTCTCCGCTATCGGCAAGCCTGCTGCGATTCGGCAAGCCTTGGTGCGCCTAACAAAATCGGGCAAGCTTAAGCGCATCCGGCGGGGCTTTTACGAGCGGCCCCGCTTCCATCCAATCATTGGCCAAAGCACATCCAGTTCGATGGATGTGGCACGCGCGATCTTGGAATCTCGTCATGCTCCTTGGCAGGTGTCGGGCGCAACGGCGGCAAACCTGCTAGGCCTCTCCGAGCAGGTACCCGGACAATTGGTCATCAAGACGACTGCCAGCATCCCGCCTGTAACGCTCGGTAATTCGCAGATCAAATTCCAGCGCGTCGCACCCAGCAGTCTAATTGGGGCCGGTACCGAGGCTGGCACCGTCATTCAAGCGGTTCGCCACCTGGGTCCTGGGGGACTTGAACCCATACAGAGGGATCGCTTACGCCGGAGTCTCAAGGCAAGGACGAAGCGAGAGCTTAAAAAGCTCGCCCCAGAGCTTCCTCAGTGGATGCAACCGATCGTGAATCAAATTAGTGTCGAATCGGAAATGCCATGAACTCGGTTCTTGCCCTCAGCGACCGGGAGCGAGCGGAGCTCTTTAGCGCCACAGCTCGGAAGCTTGGCTTCAGCAACGAGGCTATCGCCGAGAAGGATTTCTGGGTCTGTTGGACCCTAGGGCAGCTCTTTCAGGGAATACCGGGTATCGGCGACCACCTGGTGTTCAAGGGAGGAACATCTCTTTCGAAAGTTTACCGAGCGATCAATCGATTTTCCGAGGACGTGGACATAACTGTCGGCCGTGAACTATTGGGTTTTGACAGTGACGAACACGCCCCGGAGAAGGCTGCAAACAAAAGCCAGGCGAAGAAGAAGACCGAACAGCTCGTGGCCGCATGCGGCCGTTGGGTAGCAGGGGACTTCAAGACTCAACTTGAGTCTAGGACCCGCGACGCGATCGGATCCGGACCTTGGAAATACAGCGTGGACGATACAGATGAGCTGACCCTGCTTTTTCGGTATCCGAGCGCATTGCCGACGCCGATCGGTGGCTCGTACATCTCACGAGTGGTGCGAATAGAATGCGGTGCGAAGGCAGACCTCTGGCCGGTAACTACGGCGATCATTACACCTTATGTTGCAGAAGCCTATCCCCGCATCACTGACACCTCGGTGCCGGTCCGAGCGTTGGCGATCGAACGGACGTTTTGGGAAAAGGCGACCATCCTTCACGCCGAGGCCCACCGTCCTAAGGAGAAGCTTTTCACCAAAAATTACTCGAGACATTACGCGGACATGGCCGCCCTCGCCGATCACGAAGGAGGTAAGAGGGCCCTCGCAGACTCGGGTCTCCGTACGCATGTCGTGGCATTCAAGGAGGCGTTTTATCGCAACTCCTGGACTAACTTCGCGACGGCGATTCCGGGCACCTTCAATCTGCTTCCGGCTCCGGACCACCTTGGCGCCCTTGAGGGCGACTACCAACGCATGCGTAGGGAAATGTATTACGGGCCGTCGTTGGAATGGGCGGAGATCCTGAGAAGGCTGGGCACCCTAAAGGATGAGATCAATTCATCAGGTTAAGGGGCCAAGATTTGCTACGGTATTTCACCGTCTTGCTGAGGACACCGACATTTTCGTCCATTCACCGGAACCGATAAACCGGTCCTTTTCTGCTTGCGACCGTACCCCTCCCCTAGCCTACTCAACTCTCACGCGAAAAGTCGGGGCGTAGCTTAGCCTGGTAGAGCGCTACGTTCGGGACGTAGAGGTCGTGAGTTCGAATCTCACCGCCCCGACCATTTTCCGGTCACCGCCGGATGAGTCCGGCTGCGTCCCAGTACGTCTAAGCGAGACAAGAGCAGTTGTTTCCAAAAAGGCAAGCCGACACCGCCCGAGACAGCCTAAGACGCCGCGCGACCCGAAAAGACCGCGCCATGTGACAGCCTGTGTGACAACCTCCCGGCTTTCAATCCGCGCATATTCACCGTTTACCGTCGGGCACTCGTTTCCGACTTTGCGAACTTCGATCTGAACCGTTGCCGCATTACTTCAAATCTTCTACTCTTTTCACTTCCTTGATAAGATGAAGAATGTCGTCTCTCAAAACCTCATATTTTTTGTCCAGCTTTTCCAATATTTCCAAAACCCGCCCAATTGTAAATGCAGTTAATATTACCTGCTCTGGCGTTTTTAACAGGCTCTTGAGGTCGCCTAGAAGCTTCATGATTCGGCGATCATCCCCGTCAATCACAGCCAAGTTTAGCATCCCGACGTAAGCTGATAGCGTGTTGCCTAGTACCCCCTTGCTAATCCAATCCATTGCGTCGAGTTCGAGAAAATTATACTCGAACTCCCTCAATTTCCCCTGCAAGGCATTTGTCTCACTTCTAAGCCGATCGAGCAGATTTTCAATCTGCGCGTCCACCTTGCCATTTAGCTGCTTATCGATTTCCGCCATTTTCACCGCAATTAGCTGCTCCGAATTCTCGCGATGCTCTTTGGCAAGACTGGTTACCGTCGCTCGAAGTTCCTCAAACTCTCTCTTGTGAACCCGGTAGTTCGACAGCCATTGGGCGCCAAGGAGCAACGCAAATACCCCTGTGGTGATCCCTATCGACCAGTACGAGGTTTCAAGCACCCGCTCGTTGTATTTCTCCGACGCGGCCAACTGCGCTTTCAGGACAGTAATTTCTTCGGTTGAGTTCAACGTTGGAGCCGGTGTCGGCACCGATGTCACAACCGTTGAAGGCGGCTCAGCCACCGAAAGTGATACGATTCCAAGCGTTAGTAAAATATAGATGACCCGTGACATACCGGACGAGCCAATAAGCTTTCGATGGAAATCGAGCCAGCTAAAACCGAGGCTCCGCAATTAAGATCACCTACTACGAGACAGCTTCTGCAACCGAATCGACCGAAGCGTCTGAACCTCGAAATTTCCCCACGAACCCAAAAGCCGGTAGCTTGTTCATGTCCTCAGCGAGCGAAAGCTGCGAGTCATCGAAATAGACATGATCCAGCAACCGTTCTGAGCTTAGACGCATAATCGCCATTGCACGACGTTTCGAAACGCCCGCCGCGCGAAGATGGGTACAAAGCGTCAAGCGCAACGCATGAAAATCGAATCTCCGGTCTTCGCAGTCCTTGAAGCATATTGCAGCCTTGGTTAAGTCGCCCCGCAATGTGTCCATGTTCGGCACGCCCATTGGGAAAGCGTACGCGAACGGAGCTATCTCCGAAGACCAGAGAAATCGTAACGCCGGAATCAGCGCCGCAGGAATATCGAGAACCGCAGGTCTTGCATTCTTCGTCACGACCCCCGGTATCCGGACCACAGGACGCGCCGAGTCCAAATCGAAATCCCCACGCTTCAAACGTCGCAGTTCAATCCGCCGAAGCCCCAAGTAATACGCTGCCATGTACACCGCGCGCCGCTGAGCCGGTGCGCATTCAAAAAAACGTTGCAATTCTCCTGCAGAAAGTGCGCGACGACATCCACGACCAGACCGATCCTTGATCGGACGAACCCTTCGCAACGGGTTCGCTTCAAGAAATTCTTTCTCGACCGCCCAATTCAGAAAAGTGCGAACGTAACCGAGGAGGCTGTTACGATACTTGCAGACAACCGCCGACCCGGAATCTCATTGCATCCGTAACCCTTATTGTTCCCAGTTCGCCTAGGCCCTGCGTTCTGGGATTCGCGTTCGCAAAACGCGGTCGAGTCACCCCGATCCCCTACCCCGCCCCTTCCCCCCCCTGCTAGGGGGGGAACCCCCCGCCAGCGGGGCCGTCCGGTGGTCCGTTCCCGCCAGTCTTCGAATGAGCCACGCGTAACGTCGCCAAAGTATTCCCACCTGCATCCGCGCACGACAAACGGAATACATTGGCGATAAGCCCGAAGAGTCGTCGCAGCCGCACCATCACCCTCGACGTGACCGAGGAAGCCCGCCAAGTGATCAAGAATGCGCTTTGAAGCGCCATCCAGCACCGCATCAGACGGTAAGATGCCCGCAGCCTGCCGTTCAAGTCTCTGGACTAGCCTTTCGGCCAACTCACCAGCCACCCGCTTATCGCTTACACCAAGCGCGAATGTCCGCCACCTGGACCAGCCATTCAGTCGGATTCTAGCAGACCACAACCGCCCACGCTTGATGAGGTGAAACATCAGCAGACTTTCCGCACCGGCCGTTCGATCACCATGCGTTCGGACGCCAGCAAGTTCTTCTAAACACAGCGTCCTAAGTTATTGCGCATGCTATTAAATCGAGCAGAGCCTCCTGAGTACGGGATTGGGGCGGTGCCACACCTCGAACTGGGCATCGACGACGTCGGAAACGCCCTGGAGGCTCGCGAAGTGCCGGTTATGGATCCAGAGGCGGCGGAGCAGCTTCCAGACTCGTTCGATTGGATTGAGATTGGGACTGTAGGGAGGCAGGAAATGGAGGCGGAAGGCCGCAGCGTTGGCGTGCCGCCACTCGGCATGGAGGCTTGCATGGTGATATCTGGCGTTGTCGGAGATGACGACCACCCGGCGGCCGGACCGGGCGCTGATTCGGCGAAGATGGCGCAGAAACTTCCAGCAGGTTTGGGCGTCGAAGCGTCCCTCGGGCTTGGAGGCGCACAGTTTGCCGTCCCGAAGGCGGACGGCGCCAAAATAGCTGATGCTCTTGCGGGTTGGGGCATGAACACAGACCGGATCGCGAACTTCAGGGGGAACCCACATCCGACAGCGGCTGCCATGCTGCTGGAAGTGAACCTCATCCATCGCCCAGAGATCCACGCGAGGGTCGCGGGAGAGTCGACGAAGTTTTTTTGTGTGCGGCCTGCAAAAGCGGGTCGGCTTGGGCGATCAGAGGACGAGGCTTGCGAAGTCGGAATCCCAACTGGCGGAACAGGCGTTGGCACTGCCTTACCCGCAAGGTCACCCCGAGCTCCTTCTCCAGATAGGCGGACAGCAACGGTCCGTCCCAGAGATGTGCGGGCAGGCCAAAGTCCGACGGACTGCGCCTCAGCGCCGCTCCCACCTTCTGTCGCTGCTTTGCGCTCAGACGCGAAGGGCGCCCTTCGCGCTCTCCGTCGCTCAAGCCCGCGAATCCGGTCTCCTCGAATCCTCGAACCCAGTAGGCCATCATCCGCGGCGAATCCCCCAGGGCTTGCGCTGCCTTGCGGCAGCTCATCCCCTGAGCCACAAGCAACACCCCATGCAACCGGTGGTCGTACCGGGCGTCGGGGCTGCGGCGTATCTCGTCCTGCAACGCGAAGATCATCTCCTCGCGGTTCGAAATGGTCAGTGCCCTCATGGGCTTCGATCTTGGAGGACTCCTTCACAATGCGCAATAACTTAAGACGCTGTATTTAGTTGCCCCGGGGCAACGTTATCTGAGCACCAATGCGTCGCCGAATTCGGCAATCCCTTGGCTCGAATCCTTTCAAATTCCCCGCGCGCAAGAATCCAAGCCCTCGGATTCCCCCGAAACTGCGCATAACACAGCCGAAGCAGATTCGCTTCATCCCCTCCACATTCGACATCCCTCACCCGACAATGATCCCAACACCCAATTCGAGCCCACGACCTAATCCCCTCTAACCGCCCCTCACGCGACATATACCGCGCAAGGTAATCCTCCAATCCAGATTTCGCTTCCAGCACCTTCATTACCTGTCCTATCCCCGTACCCCGCGCCAGATACCGCAACGTTCTCACATACACCCACTGATTAACCACAGCATGACAATGCAGTTCGCCATGCCGAGCACCCCAACCATTAAAACGCTGAAACACCCTCAAACCACACAAACCCCCATCAAACCTTTTGCGAAGGCGGCTCTGAAAATAAGCCCAACCCCGGGCGAACTGCCAATCTTCGCACGAACTTTCGGATGTGAACGTCCAAAAATACAGCTTTTCAGATATCGCCCGAAGACGATCAAAAGAAAATAAAAACGCCGCTTCAGACTTACTGCGGGGGAATCTCATAAAAGCATTATATTATACCTGTCAATAGCTGCTTTTTTAAGGCGCGACGCCGAATTGTTGAATAGTAATCAAGGGTATGGCGGGTCGGCGCGGCGGGTCGGCTACGCCGACCCTTCCGCGTGCGACCCGACCCGCCCAAGCAACCTTCTCCAACTTGAAAGAAATCCCCAACGTGCTAAAGTCTGTGAGACGGAGTGCGAAATTTCTTACACCCGTCCCAAGAATCATGACCGACCCAAAATTAGAGGAGCATTTCAAGAATATCGAAAAGCTCATTTCCCACATGACTTGGACGAATGAATCCGAGCACGAGGGCGATGAGTCCAACCTACGAAAACTCATTTCCAAGGTGCATGCCGCGTTCGCAGAAATGGAACGGGAACTCGCAGCCATCAAGAACCGCAAACCGTAATGATCGAACGGCGCGAAGCCGTGTGCCATCCCGTGTGCCAGTCGCCCTAGTGTGCCTTTGTATGTCGTTGGAGATTCGGCATACCAGGAGCAGGGCTAGAGAGTTCGAATCTCACCGCCCCGACCATTTTTTGGGTCTAGTTCAATGTTTGGGGATAGGGGCAGTATGGGTTGATGGTTTGGGTTATCCGCACTGAGCGATGACGCGCAGGCGGTAATTTTCGAAGGATCTGAAGCCGTACGCCCGGCGCTGTATCAATTTCATTTTGCGGTGGAAGCCCTCGGTCCAATTGGATAAGGACTTGGCGAGGGTGATGGCCTGCTCAAGGCGGCTCTGCCTGAGGGTATCGATCAACTCTAGGAGCTGTCGAATATGATTGAGGCAGGCCTTCTTGCTCTGCTCCTTTAGCCGTAGGAGCGCGCAGAGCTTTTCCTTGAGGGCATAAATGCCCTCAAGGGCAGGATGTTCGGCCAGGAGCTTGGCGAGGCGCTGCTGCTGGGAAGGATCCATGCGATCGCTTCGCATGCGAAGGACGCCCAGCCAGGCCCGATTCCAGCCGACGTCGGGACAGAGTTGGCGGGCCAGCTTGAAGAGGTGAAGCCCGACCAGGCGTATGGCATGGAAGCGATCGGCGACGATGGCCCCTCGAGGGAACCAGCGCCTGATCATCGAGCGGTACGTGTTGGAGAGGTCTCTGCAGACGACCTTGACCTTTTCCCTGCCCCGAAGCGTGCGCAGGTACGGGGCGAGCTCGGCCTCGCTCTTGCCGGGACTGATGTCGAAGACGCGGTGGCGCCTCAGATCGCAGAAGGTCGTCGCGAAGCGCTGGCCTTTGTGGAGGGTGTGCTCGTCGATACCGAGCACCCGCGAGCAATCCAGGCTGAGCCGTTCCTTGGCTTTCCTCTCGGTAAATTGGGCGTAGATGCGCCCTACTGTCGCAGGAGCCGTCTTCTCCCGCTCGGCCAGGACCGAGGCGCAGATCCCGTCGTCGTGGCGCTCGTAGATCGTCTTCCTCCACGGCTCCGAGCTGCGCCGCCCTGGCCTGATACCGGGCAGCGGCTGCACGAAGCTGCGGCTGCACCCCAGACACTGGTAACGCCGGCAGCTTATCACCAGCTCGCTTGGATTACCGAAGCACGCCATATGGCGCGCCCGCCGCTCATACCTGCCCTTGCTGTGGAGGCGGCCGCCTCCACAGCAAAGACACAGCCGAGGCGCTTCCAACGCCTCAACGTAGACCCGCATCATGATCTTGCTCTCCCACCGGATGATGCGGTATCCGGGAAGTGTTAGTTCGATAGTCACAGGGGACATAGTGGCGCTTCCAACGCCCCATGTCCCCATTCTTTGACGAAGAGCCCACTTTTTGTGATGCGAAGGATATTTGCGGTAAAACAGCGCCGTAACAGGTCATGACACGGCAAGATGTTCGCGAGCGGCTGCAAACCCATTTACCTCGATGCGCCTCGGTCTTCGCTGCATGGGAAGCCGGATCGGCTGCATTTAGACGCGACGAAGCCTACTCGGGCCTCGACGTCGGCGTGCTCGCAAAGGTCGGCAGCAATGACGAGGTTTGGACGTTGGGGGACGGGCATTTGAAGAACTGGGCGGCCTCTACTTCCGATGCTATGAGCCGAATCCAGTTTTTTAGGGAATCGAAAAACGAATCTTTTGCCCTCGTGGAACCAGGGAATGGTTCCATGTGGACATTGGGATCTTTCCTGAAACTGCGACGGTGCTTTTCAACCAGCCGAAAAGGTACGGTAGAATCCGTGTTCTTTTCGACCGTGCAAACCGATTGACTCCGCCCTCATGGGATGAAGCTGAGCATAGTCGCCTCTTGGGCGACGCCTTACACCAGAACATTATCCGCTGGACAGCATGTCTTGCAGCACAACTGACCACGGCTTGGCGTCCGCTTCATAGCTAATCGCCCGGAGCTTTGCTTTCGCCAAGGGTCAATAGCCCCGTTAGCATCGGCTTGGAGCCACGGTTCATGCCGGACAGCCTCCCAGTCGGGCCCAAAGGGGCGGTCTTCCCAAGCTACGCCTCGCACCATGTACGAGTCCCAGGACGTAACGACTTCCGACGGAGAGGGAAAGCGCGTTGGACCCACCTGATTCTGTGGGATGCCTTACGATGTGAAAGTTGGCCCATCTTTTCTGAACTGCCATGAAAACCCATTCCAACGCTTCGGTCGCACGGATTGCCTTCTTTCCGCAATGTTTGCCACGTTTGCTGTCGCTGGGCGCGCTGACCCAACGGAAGTAGTGGATAACGACGGCCACTTTGCCGCGAACTTCCCGGCCGCGGTCAGGCGCGCCAATCGTATTGTCGATAAGGACATTGGCCAGATTGCCACGTTCCAGGTCTACACTCATCAGGGCGCCGTGGCCTTCATGGTCACCTACAGTGACTATCCTGAAGGCTATGTGGCCGGCGCTGGTGCCGCCGCCGTCTGCAAGGGCGCGGCCAAGGAAGCTGCGGAGAGTGCGAAGGGGACGGTCCGCGGCGAGGACAACTGCAAGCTCGGGGACGTCGGGGGCCTGGAGGCCGTGATCGATGGCCCCGATTGGGCTTTTGTGGAGCGAATGAGGCTGTACGTCGTCGGCGACCGCCTCTTCCAGGTGGCCTACGTGGGGCCGCCAGACTCGGAAGCGGGCAAGACCGCCTTGGATTTTCTCGATTCATTCCGCCTTCTCCCGGTCCCGGCAAGCAAGTGACGGAGCCTATCGAGCCTCCTGCTCGTGATCTCAACCCACGGGTCCAGGCGGCTGCGCAGGCTGCGGCCCGAGCCGGCTTGTCTGGGAAACGCCAGCCCTGGCCAATGAGCGCTTGGTCAGTTGACTGATGCGGCTTGCCGAAGCCCCTCTCCGCGAAGAGCCGGGCCCGCCTCAAGCCTTGGCTACCCCTCCTCGCTGTTACGGCATTCAAAGGGCACTCGCACCACCCTTGCCTCCACCGCTGCAGGATCGCCCCGCCTTGCTGGCCGGCCTATGGCACCTCGTAGACCTCGATGAGGGCGACGCCGGAGTCGCCGCTCGCCCCCGAGACCTGCGCGGTGTAGGCGCCCGGCGGGAGGGTGACGAGGATCGCCGAGTCAAGGCTGGAGGGATTGCTCCAGGGGAATGCCCCCACCGAGCCGGCGGCGTTCGCGATCGCGAGGTTTCCGAGCCATCCGTTGCTCGTCCCGAGGAGCGTGGAGGCCGTGTAGAGCTGGAGCTGCGGGTCGGACAGCGTGCCCGAGACGCCGAATGCGGCGAGCGCCGGACCCGACGCCCGTATGAGGAGCGTCTCCGAGGTCGAGCCGCCGATCACGAACCCGGCGATCAGGATGTTCCCGCCGGTGCCCACCTGCACACGCGTCGAGATGTTGACGAGGCGCGGGGTCGTCAGCGTGTACGTGCCCGCCGGCGTGGCGTCGTAGACTTCCACAAGCGCGACTCCGGTGTCGCCGCTTTGGCCGGCGATCTGGGCGGTGTAGGCGCCGGACAGCGTTTCCAGCAGCGCCGAGTCGTGGCTGGAGGGATTGCTCCAGGCAAATGCACCCACCGCTGTTGCCGCGCTTGCGATCTTTGCGCTCCCGGCCCAGCCGCTGTTGCTGTCCACCAAGTTGGAGGCGGAGTAAAGCTGCAGCTGCGGGTCGGGGAGCGTGCCCGTTACGCCGAAGGGAATGAGCGCCGGGCCCGATCCGCGGATAAGCAGCGGTTCCCGGCCGGTGGCGCCCGCCCCGCCCGCGACAAACCCGGCGATCAGAATATTCGGCCCGGTGCCGACGGTCGCCCGGCAGGATATGTTCACCAGGCGCCCCGGATCCGAGGTGTTGGCGACGCCAAGCGTGGCGGCGCTGCTGGTGACGCTCCCGGTCGAATTGGTGGCGGTGCATGTGTAGGTTCCGGCGTTCGCCGACGTCGCCCCGCTTATGACCAGCGTGGAGCTGGTCGCCGATGGGATCGCCGTTCCGTTTAGGAACCACTGGTAGGTTGGGGTAGGCGCTCCAGATGCCGTGAAGCTAAAGACGGCCGTCCTGCCGGAGGCCACCGTCTGAGACGAGGGTTGGCTCGTGGCCGCAGGAGCGTTCGAGGGGACGTTGAGCGAGATGACCGTCGCCGAATAGGGCGCAAAGGAGGCCGTGAAGGAGGCCGCTGCGTTGGAGATGGATGAGACCGCCACGTCGGGCGACGTCGCCGCACCCACGATCGGAGTCGGCGTCGGAGTCGGCGTCGGGGCCGCAAGCGGCGTGATCGTGAAGTTGTCCAGATAGACCGTTATCGCGTTCGTGGCGTTTATGTTGATCCCGGCCTGAAACCAATTGCCCGAGCCGAGTGAGGCCAGGATCCCGGCCCGCTGGGCGGGGGTCAGCGAAAACGTCACCGTGTTCCCCTGGTTCAAGTTCAGGCTCACCGGAGTGAGCTCCGCGTACGGGATGTTGATTCCGTTGATGTAGACGCTCGCTGCGGCGGTTCCTCCCGAGGCGACGGGGTACACGTCGAACGAGACCGACGAGGCCGTGCTGAACGCCGTGCCTATTGCCGCCGTGGAGTTCTGAATGACCGCATGATCGCCCAGGCCCGTTTGCGTTGCGGCGCAGGCCAGGCTGTAGCTTCCGTTCGTCACGCCCGTGGTGGCGCTGTATCCGATGGTGTAGGCGAAGGGTCCGACCAACCCGTAGTTGGGGGCGACGTCGGGCCCCGACTGGTTCACCCATCCATCAAGCGAGTTCTCCCATGAGTAGCCCGAGGCCGGCGCTCCCGGGCCCGGGGCATTCTCCTCCGAGTAGTCGTCCTGGGGGATTCCATAGGAGTAGACCTTCGCATTCGCCTGCGGAGTGTAGCCCTTGATCGCGATGTTGGCGCTGTACGTCGCGGCCGGGGACTTGTTGATCACGAGGAGGGTCAGCGAGCCGTCCAGGCGGTGGACCGCATACGTGGAGAGCAGCGTGTTGTTGGACGTGGCCGTCACGACGGTGTCCCCCTTCCTCGCGAAATTCGACAGGAGCTTCATCACGTAATAGGTCGGGTAGCGGTCATGGGGCGTGGGATCCAGAGATCCCCCCTCCCCGTTCTCGACGCCGTAGTCGCCATACATCCGCCAGCCGTAAAGCGAGGGGCTTAGGTTGACCGAAACGTTGGCGGTTCCGTTGTTGTAGGTGTTGCCTGGACCGTTGTACATGTCCCACCAGATCAGGGAATTGAACTCCGTCTGCATGACGTTGGCTATGCTGTCGGCCATGTAGAGCCCGTTCACAAGACTCACCGACTGCTTGCCCGGGTCGGTGTACACAGAGTTGTTCTCGGTCACGAGAAGCTGGACCGAGGCGCCCGACGCGCCGAGGTAGTCGGTGAGCATCTGCCTCAGGTTGGCCGCATCGTTGGGCCAGGTGAGCGCCGCCTGAAGAAGGGTGGCGTCGTTCTCGCCTCCCGGGCTCCCGTCATAGCGGTGATAGATGAGGTAGTCGGGCAGGACGCCTGCGGCCTTCATCGTGGCCAGCATCACCGGAGTCCAGCCGTTGTGCGCCACATTGGTGCGCGGGTTCGTCGCCGGATGGGCGCTGTAGCCGTTTGAATCGGCGTCCTCCCCGGTGACCGCCACGACCCCGATCTTGATCGTCGGATCAACCGCCTTCATCGCATTGATGTACTGAACGGCACGCGTTGCATACGTGTACGGGTCGTGGGGCAGGCTCTGCGTGTCGTCCTCCCAGGTTCCGTAGCATTCATTGCCGATCTCCCAGTACTTGAACCCGTAGCCCTGGGTGACGTTTGAATACGTCACCCAATCCGCGGCCTCCTGGGGCGTTCCGGTGCCGTAGTTGGCGGTGATGACGACCTGGGTGCCGGCCGCCAAGGCGGACGCCCCAAACGTGTCAAAACCGGTTGCTCCCGCAGGCTGCTTTTCCACCTGCGACGTGTTTGTCTGCCAGTTGTAATCGTCGGATGAGGAGCCGCCCGGATATCGCAGCACCCGCACCTGCATGTCCCGGAGGTCCAGCACCGTCTGCGGGTCCGGGTAGGCGGAGTCCCACACGGCCGTGTTCAGGCCAAACACCTTCTCGTCGACCAGCCGGATGGGAGTGGTCGTGTCCACGTTCACGGTGACAGTTTGGGCGTGTGCGGCCGAGGCTGTCGCCGCGGCAAGAATGAAGGAGCAGGCCAGGGGTTTCAGACGGGGATGCGGCACGGTGTGTGGGGCTGGGTTGCCGGTCTTGACAATCGACCAACGTGGATTCTAGGGGTTCCACCCAATCTCGGTCAATTGTCTATGCAGAAGGCTCGCCGGCAGATTCGGCCCGGCGGAATATCCCGCCCGCTGCGGCCTCAAGCTTCCGATGAGAATCCACCTGGCAACGGGACTGCTGCTCGCCGTGGCCCTGCACGCCGCCGAGCCTTTGCGCTTCGAGAGCGGCTCGTCGCAGGTGGCCCTCATCGAGCTTTATACGAGCGAGGGCTGCAGCAGCTGCCCGCCCGCAGACCGCTGGCTTGGCTCCCTTCGCGACAAGCCCGGCCTTTGGAAGGAATTCGTGCCGGTTGAGTTCCACGTGAACTACTGGGACAGCCTTGGGTGGAAGGACCGCCTCTCGACCGGGAGTTTCACAGCCCGAGAATATGCCTACGCCTCGGCGTGGGGAAGCGGCAGCGTCTACACCCCGTGTTTTGTTCGCAACGGCGCCCCCTGGAGGCCCCTGACGGGCGCGACGGGAGGCCCGGGTGGGCCGGCCGCAATTGTGGGCGTCCTGTCGGTCGAAGTCGGGGACGACGGCGTGTGCCGGGCCGAGTTTACGCCCGCGGCGGGCCCGGCGCCCGGTCTCCACGAGATCCACGTGGCCCTCCTCGGAGGCGGCATCGCCTCGCGGGTGACGGCCGGAGAGAACAGGGGCCAAACCCTGGGCCATGAATTCGTCGTCCTCGGGATTGCGAACAAGGATCTCTTCCGGGATCCGGGCCCCGCCGAACGCGCCGCAGTCGCGCTACCCCGCCCGATCGCGGCGGACACGGTGCGGCGCGCGATCGCAGCCTGGGTCACCCTGCAGGGCGAACTGGCTCCGATTCAGGCAACCGGCGGCTGGCTTTCCGGCTCCGCGCCCGCCCTTCCGATCCCGTAGCGGAAAATCGAGCCGCGGACCGCGAATGCACCCCGGGAAAATGCGCCGGCCGCGCCCCGGGAAATTCTACCGGGACCCGGGTCTTTCCGAGGGCAGATTGCCTCGAGGCAGGCCGCTTTCCCGGCATTGGCAAGGACCGCGCAGTTTACGCCAATAAGCGCGCAGCACGGCCAATACCGCAGGCTTATCTTGGGCCTGCCGCGCCAATCCCGAATCTAATGCCGGCCACCGCCCGCGAACGCCCGTTCCTAGAGCCCGCTTATTGCAAGGGCTGCCTCCGGTGTGTCGAAGTGTGTCCCAAGGACTGCATCACACCGGGCACGGCGGTCTACCCCGGGACCGGGCTCATCCCGGTCGAGCTTCGTCTTGATGCGTGCAACGGCTGCGGCCTGTGCATCGCCGCATGCCCCGAGCCGTTCGGCCTTCGGACCCAGTCGGAAACCGCGCACGTCGAGCACGCGGCGCAGGAATACCTTCTGCAGGACCCGACCGAGCTCTTCGGCAGCAAGATCGTAGAAGGCTCGCCCATTCGCGAGCGGCCCGCGAAGGCGATTCCCCTCCAGGAGTGCGCGCCGCTGGTCCTCAAGGGCACCTACGCCTCCGCGATCGGCGCCGTACTCGCAGGCTGCCGCCACGTCTTCGGCTACCCCATAACCCCGAGCACCGAGGGGGCGGAGCTCATGGCCAAGATGCTCCCGAAGCTCGGGGGCTCCTTCGTGCAGGCGGTCAGCGAGGTCGCCGCCGTCAACATGATGTATGGGGCGGGCGCCGCCGGCGTCCCATCGATGACGTTCACGAGCAGCCCCGGCTTCAGCCTCATGCTCGAGGGGATCAGCTACATGATCGGCGCCGAGGTCCCGGGTGTCTTTGTCAACGTCATGAGGGGCGGGCCCGGCCTTGGCAACATCGGCCCGGAGCAGGCCGACATCAAGCTCGCCTGCCGCGGCCTGGGCCACGGCAACACCCACGCGTTGGTCCTGGCCCCCAGCACGCCGCAGGAGATGCTCGACCTTACTATGGAGGCCTTTGCACTGAGCTTCCGCTACCGCAATCCCGTCGTCATCCTCGGCGACGGATACCTCGGGCAGATGACTGGTGCGGTGAGGCTGCCTTCCCGCATGTTCAGGCCGGGCCTGCCCTCCTGGTGCGTCTGGGGAGACCGCGCGCACCGGACCAATCTCATCTGCTCGATCATGCTCGCGGAGCCCGACTTGGAGGCGCACAACCTCCGGCTGAACGCCAAGTACGCGGCGATCTGCGCCGAGGAGCAGCGCGCCGACGCATACCGCTGCGAGGACGCCCGGGTCCTGGTGATCGCCTGCAACACGCCTTCGCGGATGGCCAAGGGGGCCGTGGAAGCGGCGAGGGAGCACGGGATCGCCGCGGGATTGCTCCGCCCCATCACGCTGTGGCCCTTCCCGATCGACGCCCTCAAGGAGTTGCTGCCGCACGTCGAGCATATCATCGTCGTCGAGGCGAGCCCGGGGCAGCTCGAGGACGAGATGCGCCTGGCCCTGAGCCACGCCGGCATCCAGCCGCCCCCTATCACGAGCGTGCGCCGCCTCGGCGGCATGCTGCCCCAGCAGGCTGAGATCCTCGCGGGCATCCGCGAATCGCAGGAGGTGCGCGTGTGAGCACCTTTTACGATCATTTTGAGCGGCACGGCAAGGGCTTGGCCAACCGTGTCACGCACTACTGCCCCGGCTGCGGTCACGGGCTCGCCCACCGCGACCTGGCCGCCGCGATCGACGAGCTGGGGGTACAGGACCGCACGGTGCTGATCAGCCCGGTGGGCTGCTCCGTGTTCGCCTACTACTACTTCGACGTCGGCAACACGCAGGCGGCGCATGGCCGGGCGCCTGCGGTGGCGCTCGGGCACAAGCTGGCCAATCCGGATGCCGTGGTGATCAGCTACCAGGGCGACGGCGACCTGGCGTCGATCGGACTCGCGGAAACGATCTCCATCGCCCAGCTGGGCATCCCGATAACGGTCATCTTCATCAACAACGGGATCTACGGTATGACCGGAGGGCAGATGGCGCCCACCAGCCTCGTTGGGCAGAAGACCTCGACCAGCCCCGAGGGGCGGGATTCAGCGATGGGCCAGCCGCTGCGCGTGGCCGAGCTTATCGCCCAACTCGACGGCCCCGTGTACGTCGAGCGCGTGGCCCTGTACGACGCCAGGCAGAGGACCAAGGCGCGAAAGGCCATCGCGAAGGCCCTCCGCCTCCAGGTCGAGGGGCGCGGCTATGCGTTTGTCGAGGTGCTCTCGGAATGCCCCACCCACCTGAAGGTGACGCCCGACGCCGCCGAGGCATGGATACGGACCCAGATGGAGCCGGTGTTCCCCCTGGGCGTGAAGAAGGACAGCATGGTGGAGCCGTGGTTCCGCCGGCCACCGCCCAGCTTTGATGCAGAGACCGTGCTCGCGCTGAGCGGCGCAGAGCCGACGCAGGACCGGGCCGAAGGCCCGGCCCGCCGGCACCGGCTCGGAGCGAGGGGCCGCAGCCTCAAGCTCGCGGGCGCGGGTGGCGACGGCGCGCAGACCGCCGCGCTGCTGCTCGCCCGGGCGGCGATCGCTGAGGGGTTCGACGCCACCCACATCCCAAGCTACGGGCCGGAGAGCCGGGGCGGCACCTCCTACGCCGACGTCAACATCGCCGAGGAGGAGGTGCTCAACCCGTCGGCAGCCGAGCCCGACGTCCTGGTCGCATTCAACGCCCCAAGCCTCGCGCGGTTCGCATCCACCGTGCCCGAAGGCGGCCTGATTCTCTACGACAGCACCGTAATCACGGAGCCGGGCGAGTTGCCCGAACGCCGCCGCGTCCTGGGCGTTCCGTTCACGGGTATCGCGGTGGGCCTGAAGCAGCCCATGGTGAAGAATCTCGTGGCCCTGGGCGCCTTGCAGGCGGCCAGCGCCATCCTGCCGGCGCCGCGCATCCTCGGAGCCCTGCGGGAGGTCCTGAAGCACAAGCGCGCTGCCCTGCCGGTCAACGAGGCCGCATTTGCCGCCGGACAGGCGGCCGTCGCGCAGGCGCGCGCATGAGTCGGCCGCCGTTTATCTGCGAGGCCGAGGCTTACCGAATGCTGGCCCGGGCGGGCATCCGTCCGCCGGACCACGGGTTCGCCGGCGACCGCCCGCCGTTCGAGCCCGGGTGCCCGGTCGTGCTGAAAGGGCTCGCCGAGGAGCTCTGGCACAAGTCGGAGCTCGGCGCCGTGGAATTCCTGCCCTACGACGCCGCCGCGATCGCCGCCTTGGCCGGCCAGATGAAGGCGCGCATCGAGGCGTCCGGCCGCAGCTGGATCGGGGCGCTCGTGTGCGAGCGGGTGCACGTCGCTCGGGCCGAGGGCCTGCCCTCGGAGGGATTCGTCTCCTTGTTCCGGCACGAGACCGGATGGATCGCCCTAGTCGGCCTCGGCGGGTTGCAGGCGGAGGCCCTCGCGGGCATGGCGCCGGTGCTGCGCTGGCCGGTGGCGCTCATGTCGCCCGCCGCCGCGATGGAGGAGCTGGAGGGGCATCTTCTCGGAAGAATATGGCTCGGCCGCCTCCGGGGCATGGAGCCCCTCACGACGCGGCCCGCGCTCCTCGGATTCCTCGAGGCGCTGTGGCGCCTGGCCGGGATTGCCGAGGAGGAAGGCGCCTCACTGATCGAGGTCAACCCGGTCGCCCTTCGCGCGGACGGGCGGCCGACGCCCTTGGACGCCGTGGGCCGGCGGGCTTTGCCCGCCCCCCCGCGGGTCCCGTCGCCAGCTGGGTTCCTAGGGGCGGTCATGGCTCCCCGCCGGGTGGCCCTGGCCGGGGTGTCCTCCCGCGGCGAGGGCTTCGGCCGGACCATCCTGGAGAATCTCCGGCGCTGCCCATCCCTGGCCGGAAGGATCGTCGTCGTGAAGCCCGGCCAGGACAGCCTGGAGGGGGTGCCGTGCGTGCCCGGCGTGGCCGCGCTCAAGGAGGCTCCCGTCGACCTGCTGATCCTGGCCCTTCCCGCGGCGGTCGCGGCCGGCGCCGTCTCCGATCTCCTCGCCCAGGGAGGGGGGGCGCAGGTCGTGGCCCTGGTCTCCGGCGGGTTCGGCGACGGAGCCGACACAGCGGGCCTCGGCAATCGCCTGGCCGCCGAGCTGCGCTCGGGCCGCGCGTCCGGACGGTGGACGCCGGCGATCCTGGGGCCCAATTTCCTGGGGCACTGGGTCCCCGCAATCGGGCTGGACACGTCCTTCATACCTGCCGATCGGCTCGCGCCGCTCAACCCAGCAGGGGGTTCCCTGGCCCTGCTCGGGCAGAGCGGCGCATTTCTCCTATGCCGGCGGTCGCGCCACCGGCACCTCCGGCTTCGGCTGGGCGCCGCATTGGGCAACGAGATCGATGTCTCCCTGGCCGACTACCTGGACGCCCTGGCCCCCGACCCTGGCTGCCGCGCGGTCGCGGCCTACGTCGAGGGTTTCAGGGCCGGGGACCTCGACGCCACGCTTCGCGCGGCGCTCCGGCTGCGGGAAAAGGGGATCACGCTGCTCCTGCACCGGGCGGGAAGGACGCCCGCCGGCCAGGCGGCCGCCGCAAGCCACACCGGAGCGATTGCGGGTGATGTCGAGCTCGAGCGCGCCGTCCTGGGGCGGGCGGGGGTTCGCTTTTCGGAGTCGATCGCGGCCTTCGATGCGGCACTGGCCTGGCTCGCGACCTACCCCCGCATGGCCCGCGACCCGGTCGCGCTGGTCACCAATGCCGGATTCGAATCGGTCAATGGCAACGACATCCTGGAGTTGCAGCTGCCTGCCGCGCACCTTGGGCCTGCGACGCTCCAGGCGCTGGGGGACATGCTCGAGGCGGAAGGGCTGGCGGGTCTGGTCCCCGCCAGGCTGCCGCTCGACCTGACGCCGATGGCGCCGGAGTCGGCCTATCTGCGGGCCGCCGAGATCCTCCTGCGCCAGGATGCGGGCGTGCTTGTGCTCGGCCTGGTGCCGTTCACGCGCTGCCTGCGCACGGACGGGGCCCCCGCACGCGATTTCGCCGGGAGGCTGGCGGGCCTCTGCGCATCGACGGGCAAGCCGATCGGAATCGCCGTGGACGCGGGGCCCGCATCCGAGGCCTACCGGGAGGCCTTCGCGGGCGCGGGCCTGCCCGTGTTCGCGCGCATGGAGGATGCGCTGCTGGGGCTGCGGACTCTGGTCGGCCAGGCGACGCCCTGAGGCGGCGCGATGATCCGGCCGCCACACCCCTTGTGTTCTTGCCCGGTCGTCCCGGTGCACCTAGCCTAGACGTCTTTCCCAACCGACCACAAACCTCTAGAAGCCCTCAGGACCGTCTCCGAATGAAACCCAATCCCCTCACCTGCATCTCGGCGCTGTTTCTTGCAGCCGCCCCTCTCCTTGGCAGCGAGTATTCCGACCTGAAACGGCTCGAGCCCGTTCCGGCAAACGTGCAGATACCGGTCGTCGATTTCGTCCGGCCTGCCATCTTCCAGTCGCCGAAGCTGAACTTCACCGGCGTGCTGATCGGGGCGATCGTGTCGGACGAGCAGGACCGCACCAGCCTGCTCACCTACGACCGGACGACCCAGAAGGTCGACGGCATCGGCTCCAGGGGAGACAAGGACGTCTCTGATTTCGTCTGGCTGGATGGCAAGAGCCTCATGTACTTTATCATCACGTCAAAATACTCGGTGACGGCCCTGTACGCGGGGGTTTCGGGCGACCTCTCCGAATCCCTTCCGCTGCTCCGGGACGTCGGCTCCGCGGTGATCGCGGTCCCGCCAAAGGATAGGATGCATCCGCTGTTGGACCTGTTCGCAGACGGCATCAACACGGGCCATTACGACGACGCCGTCACCGTGACGGCCTCGATCTCCTCCCAGAATCTGGGCCCTCCGGTTCCCTCCGAAGAGGAGAATGTGAGGCACATCCTGGCGCGCTTTTCTGAGCTCAAGACGGACCACGGATTCGACCTTGGCTTCATGGCCGACAAGGAGGGGAAGCTGGCCTTCGGGATAACGCAGCAGGACGGCGTCATGTCCCTGCACAAGCTCGTGGGCGAGAACTGGGTCAAATGCCCCGAGGACCTCGACCAGATAGACGTGCTCCAGGCCGGCGACAATACGGGCGAAGTGACCGTGCTCGGGCCCCGGGACGGCGTGGCGCCCAGGGCGCTCGAGTTCATGGACGCGGAGACCGGAAAGCCGGGCGACGTCCTGCTGCAGGACAAGTCCTACGACTTTAACGGGTGGCTCTTCCGCGACCCGGTGTCCTACAACATCGTGGGGGCGATCTATGACAGGGCCGCGCCGCGCGTGGTCTGGTTCACCCAGAGCTACCGCGACCTGCAGGCGGTTGTGGACAAGCTTTTCCCCGGCATGGTCGTTCGGATACTCAACCTCGATGATGCGGGAAAGACAGCCCTCATAAGCAGCTCCTCGGACCGCCAGCCCCCGATCTACAGCTGGGTCGACCTGGAGAAGCACACAAGCGGGCTCATCAAGAATTCGGCACCCTGGATCGACCCGAAGCGGATGCAGCCGATGGGAGTCATCAAGTACAAGACCGCCGAGGGACGCCAGCTGGATGCCTACATCACGCTCCCGGCCGGAGCCTCGAAGAAGAGCCCGCCGCCGCTCGTGGTCCTGCTGCACTCCGCCCAGGACGGGCGTGACACCTGGGGGTTCAACACGGACGTGCAGTTCCTAGCGAGCCGCGGCTACGCCGTGCTACAGCCCAATTACCGCGGCTCGGCGGGATACACCTGGATGTTCCCGGAGCAGGACAAGTGGGAGTACCGGAGGATCGACGACGACGTGGCACGAGCCACGAAGGCTGTCATTGACATGGGGCTCGTCGATCACAGCCGTGTGGCTCTCATGGGATCTTCCTTCGGAGGATACCTGGCGGTCTCCGCCGCGGCCTTCGAGCCCGGCCTCTACAAGTGCGCCGTGTCGATATCCGCACTGTATGACTGGGGCAAGTATATCCAGGAAAACAAGTACCAGCAGTTCTCGGGCTCCGAATACTCGAGGCTTCTCTGGAAGCTCGGCGACCCGGGCAAGAACCAGCAGAAATTCGACGCCATCTCGCCCCTGCGCCACGCCGAACAGCTCCGGACCGCGCTCTTTATCGCGTGGGGCGAGTTCGACAGTCCCGAACTGATCAGCCAGTCAAGGAGCATGGCCTCGGCGGCCGACCGGAATCACGTGCCCGTGGAGTCCATGTCGTTCCTGAACGAGGCGGGCGGCATTCACCATCTGGAGCACCGGATCGATCTCTATTCGCACATCGAGGCCTTCCTCGCGAAGAACCTCTAGCGGGAGGGCTGCGGCGCAGCCGCTCTGCGCACGGGATTGACCGGGATCGCGCAAGAGCGGCCCCCTGCAAAGAGAGCGGTGGCGTGGCCATCGCTACTGCGCATGGCCGTCCGTATGGTCAGATCGATTCACTGGGCCGAGGTATTTCCTCAGGAACGCCAGCAAAGCTGGCCGCAGGTCGCGGGGCAGCGGCTGGTTTTCCCACGTGGTGAACGTGAAGGCATGGCCGACATGGTCCATCAGTATGAGCTCGTGCGGCACCCCCTTGGCGGCGAGATCGTCATCCATCTCGAGCGCCTGATGGTACTCGATCAATGGATCATCCTTGCCCTGCACGATCAGGACAGGTGGAGCAGTCGGTGTCAGATGATTCACCGGCTGAAACAGCGCTATTTGCTTCAATGCCGGTCGCACCCCCGCCAAGTTCAATGGCAAGACCTTCATCTGCCCCTGTATGAGTGGCCACCTCATTGCATCATACCCCCCGTAGAAATCGATGATTGCGCAGACAGCGCTTGAGATGCCCGGATATGGCTCGGGAGGCTCAAAACCCGCTTCGCCGATCGTGAATCCAACCATTGAGGCAAGGTAGCCTCCCCCTGAGCCGCCACCGATGGCTATCCGCTGCGGGTCGACGTGGTATTCCGCCGCATGCACCCGCAGGAATCGGACAGCGTTCTTGCAGTCCAGGATGGGCAGCACCCGAAAAGGGGTGTCCAAGGTCCAGTTGATGCTGGCGCAGGCGTAGCCTGCGGCGGCGAATGTTTCGCATTCTTCGCGGATGTGACTGCTGCCCTTGTCGCTTCCGTTGCCATGGGCCCAGATGACGCCTGGAACTGGGGGATCTCCGGGTGCGCGAGCTGGCAGATAAAGATCCAGCTTCTCGGTGCGGCCCGGCTGCAGGTATATCAAGTCTTCAATGATCCGGAACGCCTCCGGCCTCGGCATATCCTTCGTCAATCCGTCGTTGCTTGCGCCTTGGGGCGACTCGCCCGCCGGCGAGCGCTCGGAGCCTGCGGCCAGCGTGGCAACGATTAACAGGATGGAAACAAATCGGGCGTGCTGCAGTAGGAATGGGATGCACATAGATTTGAATGCCTCGTAAGGCAGCACTGGTCCCATTCATGACAGCCGTTGCCTTCTGGGCCGCTATCGTCGGTGAAGAATAATCCACTGACCGTCCCTGAGGCTCTTGGTTAGAACGACTGCACGGGCCGCTAGACGCCCTCTCAAAACGGTGCCGCTCCCGTCTTGCGTACTTGCATTAGGTGCGCGCGATGCAGCTCGCAGACAGGGTCGTGCTAGAAACCCGCCAAAGTATCCTGATTCTTACCTAACCTGATGATCGAAAATGGTGCCAGGGGCGGGGATCGAACCCGCGGCCAAAGGCTTATGAGTCCTCTGCTCTACCACTGAGCTACCCTGGCGAACACCAATTGCTTGGAATCGAATTGCAGGCATTACGTTTTGCTAAAAACGGGCTGACAAGCAATTTCGCGGGGCGCCAGAACAACGGACCGGGCGAATACGTTCACCGCCGAGCCATTTTGGCGTTAAGCTGGCGGCTATCGCCGTTCTTTTTTCGTGTCTTCGCGGTATACCTTTTTCTGTTCGCGTGTCGAAACGAACCCGCGCGTGATTGCTCTCACCGACTCAACAAATAGCATGCTTCCCCACTCTTATGGGCACCCTGCGTCGCGGGGAAAAGTCATTCACCCCGGCGGGAATTATCCGCCACAGGGCAATCGGCGGCTCCTAAATGCATTTTGCGGCAGGCTCTACGATAACTCCCAGGGATAGTGGTCGGCTTCCACCATCATCGTATGCCATCGATGCGACTCAACCGGGATCGATTTACAAACCTTGTCCCAAACATCCTCAATCGCTGTAGCGCTGGCCCATTTTCCATCCGGTGATCTAGAAACAAGCACAGCTATGGCGTCTGCTCTGGAGATTAATGCAGCGTACCGATCTGGGACGCCAACGGCGCAAAACTGATCCCATGGCACTTGAACTGCTATTATTTGCCTTGGAGAGGGCCATTCGATCTTGGCCACGACCAATGAGAATCGTTTGTTTTCCTTCATAGGCAATGCGCCTTGGCAGTGCGTGAGGCTAGTAGCGCAATCAGATCCTCCAAGCTCCAAGCATGCTCCGAAAGACCAGTCTGCATTGCCGGTGTGGCGCGCTATATCCCCGGGATGCGCCAAAGTCGTTGCTGCATAGCGGCGCCTAGGACTCGGCGGCGACGGAGTTCTTTAGAAAGACATCTCCAGCCCCCAGAGGGTCGCGCATTTCCAATGTTGCGGCCGTCAGAGTTAAGTTCCTCTGACGGTGCTCTGCTGCAGATCAGGGGGTTGCGCTCGCCTTCACCTTGTCGTAGGCGGCCTGCACGTGCTTCCACGCCTGGGCGACCTTTTCCTTTGCATCGGCCCATGTGTCAGCGGTGGCATTGCCCAAGTCGGATAGCTTTGATTTCAGGTCCGCGCGCGCTTCGTCGTATTCCTTAACCGCGCTTTCCCGGTCCTTGGATGCGGCGTCTGGCACGCCGGCAACCTTGGCCTTAACCTCGCGGGCCTTGTCATCCATTTGCGCCGTCATTCTATCGAAGCTGGCGGAGAAATCGGCCCGCTTCTCGTAGGTGTAGTCCTTGATGCTGTCCCAGGAATCGGACGCCGAGGCCTTGACGTCGGCTGCGACTTCCTTGGCTTCGGTCTTCACTTTCTCTACGTTCGTCGAGCTATTGTCGGTCTTGGAACAACCGATCATCAACAGGGCGACGGGACTCATTGCGGCGGCGAGCAGCAGTAGGCAGCGGGATGTTTTCATGATTATGATTTTTTGGGGAAATTGCGGGTCCTGAGGATCATTGAGGCGGCCTTTGCCGAAGGAAATAAGCCAGCGCCGAGACGAGGAGAAGGACGAGGAATACAAAGAAGAGGACCCTGGCTATCTCCGTGGCAGCGCCGGCGATGCCGGTAAACCCGAAGACGGCAGCAATGATTGCCACGATAAGGAAGATTAAGGCCCAGCGGAGCATAGTGTTGTTTTCCAAGGTTGGCCCGACGTATCAGCCCGACGTATCAAATATAGGCGGAAGATTGGCACGTCGATATGGGGTGTTACCCTGCCAATCGTTCCTCATATCTCGGCGCTCGGCATACTGGCCCGTCATCGGTGTTGAAACGTCCTCCCTCCTCCAGCCCCAGATGACCGTCGGTACAACCCGGATCGGTCATTTGGGCGGCCTGAAAACCGAGCTTCAGCCACCGCGACATGGCCGAAAGGACGCTCAAACGCTTGCGGAAAGATCCTCCTTCCCCACGCGACCCGTGTAATTCAGCGAAACTCCCCCGCCGCGCGCCCCCCACTCTATTCAATCTTCAGGTGTCTAAGGACGGGAACCTTGGCGAAATCCAAGATGAATGCGAAGGCCACTGCCGCCATGAAAACGCCTCCCACCATCGATATAGGCAGAGCAGTCATGGCGATTCCCCAAGTCGCCAGCGTTGAAGCGATCAGAATATCTGCTACCGACGACCCGATAAGCCACGAGCTCGGACGAGCGGAGCCCATGCGCTGACGCTCACGATTCGTGTAGGTCGTTGCTTGGTTGCCAAACACTATGAGCACAAAGGCGAGGGTTCTGAGTGATTCGAGCCCAAGACCCAAGCGGAACTTGGCTATCGACAGGACCGAGGTGCAGAACGCCAGCTCGGAAATCCCCATGAAGACACCCGCGATCGTCAATCCGCCGATACGCCACGCATTGGGCGTGGGCGACGGACGCACGTTGTCAGTCGCAAGGGACATGCCGAGCAGGTCGCCTGTGAGCATTATGAGCACCATCAACATTGGAGTCAGAATCGCATGTCCGGTCATCACCAGACAAACGCCCAGGAAGAGCACCTGCACAGTTTTCTTGGTAACGGAGTTTATAGCATAAGTTAGGATCCGCTGAAACGTCATTCGGCCTTCTTTGACCGAAGCAACGATTCCGCCTAGGCCCGGTCTGGTAAGCACGATGCCGGCCGCTGACTTGGCGACATCAGTCGCGGTTGACACCGCGATTCCCATCTGCGCTTGACGCAGCGCCGGCGCGTCGTTGGCGCCGTCGCCGCACATGCCGACAGTGTGCCCGCTCTTCTGAAACGCCTTGACGAGGTTGAATTTTCCCTCCGGGAGGACGCCGGCAAAGACCGCGAAATCCTCAGGGCGGACCCCGTCGGGGATTGGTCCCGGCGGACAGACCGCTCCGTCAAGGCCCACCGCGCGAGCCACGATCGCCGCGGTCACGGGCGCGTCGCCCGTGATCATGATCGTGCGGACGCCCAACGCGCGCAACTCCGCCACGAGCGCCGCGGAATCCGTTCGAGGCGAATCGCTCAGGCCGATGATTCCCGCGAGCTTCAGCGCCCCAGGCGGGCCCACCGCGACGGCCAGCACCCTCATACCCTGGGCCTCCATCTGTCTCGCTATTGCGGGCGCATCGGGCGTCGGCTGGGCGAGGCCAACAACTGCCTCGAAGGCTCCCTTTACGGAACGCACGGTGGCGCCCTTGGAATCCAGTGCCGTGGCCTCGGACATCTTCGTGGCGGAATCGAAGGGCACGAAACTGACCAGTTTCGGCAGATCGGAAGCGACAGCACGCGCGGCGGCGGCGCGGATCGCGGCGTCGACGGGGTCCTGCCCCCCGTCCGAGCTTGCGAGGGCGGCCATCCCCAGGACGCGCGATTCGTCAAAGCCGGGCATGGGGCGGGTGGCGGCGACACTCAGCTCGTTGAGCGTCAATGTGCCCGTCTTGTCCGCGCAAAGCACGTCGATGCTTGCCGCTTCATCCACTGCGGAGAGCCGCGTCGGAAGGACATCACGATGCGCCAGGTTTCGCGCACCAAGAGCTGCCGCGAGGGTGAAAGTGGCCGGCAGGGCCACCGGTATCGACGCCAGGACCGCCGTGAGCACGAGGGGAATGATCTCGCCAATCGGCAAGCTGACGGCGTGTGCGTAACCCACCATCATCACTATGAGCGAGCCGTTGAAGATGGCGAGATTGCGCACCACGCGCAACACGGCCTTTTGCTGGGTGCTTTCAGCGTGCGCGGTGCGAACGAGCTCCGCGGTGCGCCCAAACTTCGTGCGCGATCCGGTCGCCGTAACCTCCGCGACTGCCTCGCCGCGCCTGACCAATGCGCCTGCATACGTATTCAGGCCAGGTCCGGCTTCGACCGGAATTGACTCGCCAGTAAGCATGGATTGGTCGAGCAGGATCTCGCCCTCGGCAATACGCACGTCGGCGGCCACCACGGCGCCGAGTGATAGCTTTACACAGTCGCCGGGAACCAGTCCGGATGCGGGCACGGTCGACCAGACATTGTCTCGGCGTACCGACGCGCTCAGCGCTAAGCGCGATCTAAGAGCGGCAACGGTCGCCCGGGCATGTCCCTCCTGGAAGAACCCGAGAGCCGCGTTGAAGGCCAGAAGAGCCAATATGATCGCAGCCTCGACGTACTTGCCGAGAGCAAGTTCGAGCACGATCGCCGCCTCGAGCATCCACGGAACCGGCGCCCAGAACTTGATCAGTGCCCGGAGAAATGGGCGCAAGGTCGTGTCGGGAATTGTGTTCGGGCCGAACTTCGCGAGCCTCAGGCGGGCTTCGTCGCTCGTGAGGCCGGCAGGGAGCGAGACATCCTTGGCGGATGAAAGTGTAGCCATCGGGTTGTCCACGTTGTTCGGGTTGTTTTTAGGCCGCCTTGGCGGCATCTGTCAAAGTTCTGAGTTCCAATTCGTGCGACCCCGAATGAGGCCCGTGCCGGTCTAAACCGCATATTGGGTGCGGACAACCCGGCCCAGCGCCTCAGCCAAGGCTTCGCTTCTCTGGCCGCGTCCTTGCGGCCCCTGGTTTGCCCACCAGAACCGACGTTACTCGCAAGCCGCAGCTTGCGGGTAATACCCCATTGGACGCAGGCGGGCCCCGGACTACACTTCGCGCATGTCGCCCCTGTTCGACGCTGCAAAGCCCAAGGAACGGATTGAATCAACCGCCCTGAAATCGAGCGCCGAGGATGGGTTCAAAGGCACGGCCGGGACGATCACAGCCTTAATCAAGGAAGCTCTCGGCGGTTAAAAGACTCCCCCCATGAAAACATACCTTCCCCTACAAAGGTTCGCTTTCCTTGTCGCTCTGATGGGCGTCCTCGCGGCCGGCGGCCTCACAGGCGGCTGCGCAGCGACGCCCACGAGCGACAGCACCGGCCAATACGTGGACGACACGGCCATCACAACCCGTGTGAAGACCGCCCTGTTGGGCGATGACGCTGTGAAATCGCTCGAGATCAAAGTCGAGACCGTCAAGGGGGTCGTTCAGCTGAGCGGATTCGTGGACAACAGGGCTCAGAAATCCGCAGCGGAAAGGGATGCTTCGAATGTCCCGAACGTTAAGACGGTCGTGAACGACCTGATCGTAAGATAGGCGCGGGCGACGCCAGGAACTCCGCGCCTGCCGCCCCGGCCTAAACTGCGGGGCCCAGAATCCAATGAGTGCGACCAAAAGCGAACGTGTGCAACACGCAGAGCCGGATAGGGCCGTCGAGAGCCCCCATCGACCCTATTGGAAGCGCATGCACCGCTCGTGGTTTTTCTGGGTCGCGGCCGTGGCGATGCTGGCGGCCATGGTCATCTACGTGCTGTCGATCGATCTGGTGTTCCGGCCGCGCAGCCGTGCGCAGCCTCCGATCCCAGCGGGTAACACCCCATAGGTGCCGGGCGATGGATCGCCTACACTGGGCGCCCCTGGAAACCAGGGGATCAGTGGTCACGGGACAACGCAAACCGCGCTCCGTCCGCAGAACCATGTAAACCAGCGGAAAAGCATGAAACCAAGTACCCAGAACAAAGCTGAAGGCACCGCCAAGATCATCTCCGGCGCGATTAAGAAGGAAGCCGGCAAGACACTCGGAAGGCCAAAGCTCGAAGCCCGCGGAATCAACGAGAGGGCCGAAGGCCATTTGCAGAAGAAGGTCGGCGAGATCGAGAAAGTGCTCGACTCGTAGGCTTGCTCACCCCCGGAGATTAAGCCGGGTTCGGCCCTAGACTCCGCGTCCGTTGCCGAACCCGAAGTTACGGCCTTGGAACTCGCGCGACGGAACCAGCCCGCCCTGATTGTATCGCGGACATCGCGATGACGCATGAGACGCGACTCAACGGGAAATGGAAGGGCCGGCCCATACGCGGTCGAATCGACCCTGACGGCCATCTCCTGCCGCAGCTCGCCCCCAAGGGGAACGATGCCCAAGCCCAAATCCCGTCAGCCTGATTCGCCGGCCCGGCCTGGCCCAAGTCCTACTTGAACGCCGGCAAATGGATGTCTCCCGAGTGCGAGATTATCCCAAATCCGTACAGCAGCCATAGGACCACCGCGATGACCACGACGATATTGATGATCGATTTGATCGCCCCCTGCATTGGGATGTAGGTGTTGATCAGCCAGAGTAGCACTCCGACGATGATTAATGTTAAAACCACGGATACGAGTGACATTCGGCGGCCTTCGTTTTATTGAGATCTGCTGCGGTTTAAATGATGATATGCTGTCACGCTGCGGGCCGCCATGGGGTGTAACCCGACCGAAGAATCGCCGGATCAAGGCGGCTTGGAGACGGAATGGGGGATTAGAACCCAGACGGCCGAGGCGTCCTTCGAATCGGGCTCGGTGAAGACCCCAGTGGACCCGATCCCGGGCGCATTGAGCGCCGGGATCGGCGCACGTTCAACGTAGCCGTCCAGGAGCGCGTGGGCGAGCCGGCCTTCAGCTTACAGGCATGCAGCTCTTGATACCTATGGCCTTGCTTCTCGGCTCACGGTGACTATCGGACAGGCTCTCGACGGTGTGTCATAGCCGGAAAAACGCGCCGGGAAAGGCAGCACTGTTGCGGGGACGGATCGGGCCGCAAAGATTCCACCGAATCGCGGTCCCAGAATCCATCCCCGCTAAACAACAACTGCTACAAACCTAACCCTAAATTCAGGTGCGGCAGAGCGCTGGTTTACTGCCAATAGCCCTCGTAAAACCTGTAGGCGTTCCCCTCCTGCGACCACCGCGGTGGGACCCAAACGGAACCAGAACTCGGTGGCAGCTCCCAATGGCCTGCCATCCACTGATATTGATTATCGCGCCACGTCCAGAAGCCCGCGATCCACACGTGCTGGGGCGTCGGCTGAGCGAGTACGACTTCCTGCTGCATCATTGGGGGTGGTGTCTGGGTGACGATGATCGTATTCGTCGTGGCAGGCACACCCGTCGTGGTCGTCACGTATGTTGGATTCGCCACAACTACCGGGTTGGTCGTCGTTGTGGTTGTCATCGTCGTGGCGGCTGGCACAGACACAGTCGTTGTGCGCGGAGGGGGCGCAGAGACCAGATGTGAATCGGGTTCGGAAGCGCAGCCCGCGAGGAGAACAAGGGCCCCGCAGAGCACCGAGGCCGGTGCGAAGAGATAGATTGTTGGTTTGGACATGGTCCCGACGATATACTTGCCCGAGCGTCGCCACCATGGGGTGTTCAAGGTAGGTCCGGCTGCAGCATTTCCCGACGCTAGGATTGGAATGTGCTCTGAAGTCCCGGGCGGTGATCACGAGGCGGAAGGCCCCAGCCCCGTGACCGGCGGGAAGCCGCCCATTCGCCCCTCGCGCATGCGGCGTTTCTATCCGGCGAACACCAGAGGCGGGAACATCGCCAGGGCCAGATGGATCGCCAGGACCACCTGGCTCAGCGGCGGGAGACCGGCGGAGCCGCCCTCCCGCCCTAGCCCGATCGGGGGGACTGCGGGGATGATAGCGCGTATCCGGTTTAACAGTCGCCGTACCCAGAGGGCCAACCTCCAACGAATGGACCCTTCCATCACGACCTGGCTGGAGAGCGCCCCCGTGATCACTCTGCTCTGGCAACTGGCGAAGAGGGCGTGCGCCCTACCCTTGGAGAACGCACCCTTGCGGTTCCGGGCGCCCATGCCATTCCCGGCTGACACCTTTGGCAATGGTGGCGAGGATTCGCGCGACACACCAGGAAGTTTCGGCGCCTGCCGACCTTGCCTCATGAACCGAGTTAAAACGCGGCGCACGTTTCGGCCTAACGACATCCTCGGCCGTTAGGGGAGAAAATCCATGCGCCGTGTGAATCCACATCCGGCTAGGGTTACACCCCATAGCCCGCCGGCTTGCATCCGGCCTACACTTGGGAGCGAAGGGACAGGAGGATCGCCTTCCTTCCTAACGTCCTAGGCCGCAGCACAAATGAAAAACAAATCTGCACGCTCTCTTGTCCTTCCTAAAGCCAGCGACGAGGACATTCGCGACTACGCCTATCACCTCTACCAGCAGAGTGGCTGCGTGCCCGGCCATGACCTCGACAACTGGCTGGAGGCGACAGCCTGCCTGAAGGCAAACATTCCCGCATCCCGGTCACGAACCCGTCTCCATCGGCATGTCAACGGGCCCGGAAGCGGTTAACTCCACGCCCTCTTTCCCCAGGGAGAAAAACCTCCCGCGCTGCCTCCGATTCGCCTCCCCGATGGAGGGGTCTCGTAGACAACACAAACCACGGATGATTTATGCTTCAAAACATCAATGAACTCTACGGCAACCGGCTCGCTGCGTCGGATGGCGACATCGGCCATGTGAAGGACTTCTACTTTGACGACAAGACCTGGGTGATTCGCTACCTGGTCGCGGACACGGGATCATGGCTAACGGGACGCCTGGTGCTGCTTTCCCCACATGCCTTCGGCTGCCTCGACCAGGACAAAAAGGTCCTGCTGGTGAACCTGACTCGCAAGCAGATTGAAAACAGTCCCTCGATCGAGTCGCACCAGCCGGTATCCCGGCAATACGAGGTCGAATACTACCGTTATTACGGCTGGCCGGCCTACTGGGTTGGTGGCGCGATGGGGGGCCTAGGCGGCTATCCGGCAGTCGTGCCGCCTTCGGAAGGCGAAGGGCTTGCCCATCTCAAGCATCACCACCGGGACGACAAGCATCTCCAAAGTACCCGCGCCATGACCGGCTACCAGATTCAGACGGTCGACGGGGCTATTGGCGAAGTAAGCGGCCTTACCGTGAACGACAGGAGCTGGGAAATCCGCAATCTGGTCGTCGAAGCCGGCCACTGGTATGCGGGCAAGCAGATCCTCCTTCTTTCCGAAAACGTCGACCGGATCAGTTACGAGGATTCCACCGTGTTCGTGAACCTTACCAAGGAGGACATCCAGAAGACCGCAAAAAACGATGCCGCGCACCTTAGCAAAGTTCCTGAATGAGCAGTTAGAGCACTGGGCTTGAGCAATTCCGGTAAATCATGGGCGCCCATGGCGTAGAATCAGCGGAAGATAATAAGGCGATCGTCGCAACCGAGCTTACAAAGTGGTTTGGCGAAGGCGACACAAAGGTGATCGCCGTGAACGGCGTTCACCTTGTCGCTCACTTTGGCGAGGTGCTTTTCATTGTCGGGCCATCGGGAAGCGGCAAGACCACGCTTCTCAGCATGATTTCCGGCATCCTTCGTCCGAATGCCGGGAACGTGACAGTCAAGGGATCCAATATCTGGACCCTTAGCAATGATCAGCTGGCCGATTTTCGCCTCAATACAGTTGGATTCGTATTCCAGGATTACCATCTGTTTCCGCGTCTGACCACGGCCGAGAATGTGGCGATCCCGCTGATTTTGAAGCAGCGCAACTGGGACGAATCAATTACCGAGGCGAGAAAATACCTCGAGATCGTCGGCTTGAAGGGCCGGAGCGAAATACTGCCAGTAAAGCTTTCAGGCGGCGAGCAACAGCGCGTGGCGATTGCGCGCGCGATAGTCAGCGGACCACAAATTCTGATTCTCGACGAGCCGACGGCCTCCCTGGATGGTGACACCGGGAGGACGATCATCGCCTTCGTAAAGGAGAAGATCCTCAACAAGAGCCGCTGCATCCTGATCGTCACCCATGATGCGCGCATCAACGAGTATGCGGACCGGATCCTCCATATGGAAGATGGACATCTCTCCGCAGCAGACGAGGGAACCGAATGAATAAAGACGAGGCTGAAGCCAAAGCAGCCGAACCCGTGCCCGACGCCACTGCGGCCACTCCCAAGGCCGAAGCCACTGCGGCTAAACCTATGGCCGAGGCCAAGGTGGCCGAGCCCAAGCCTGACGCCACGGCGGCTAAACCTATGCCCGAGGCCAAGGTGGCCGAGCCCAAGCCTGACGCCACGGCGGCTAAACCTGTGCCCGAGGCCAAGGTGGCCCCTCCCAAGGCCGATGCCACTGCGGCCACGCATAAGGCTGACGTCAGAAACAAGATTATCTTTGGCCTCTCTATACTGGGCGTCCTGGCCGCACTTGTCGCGGCCTACCTCTTCGGCATTGAGAGGAAGGCCCAGCCGCCCGCGTTTGCACCGGTCAGCAGCCCTTACGAGTCAGCCATCTATGCCAATGGCATCGTCGAGAGCGACCAGTCGAGCGGTTCAAACGTCAATATCTATCCTGAGGTTTCCGGCCCGATCACCAAGGTGCTGGTGCACGAGGGCCAGCAGGTGTCGGCTGGCGCTCCGCTGTTCACCATCGAAGATTCTGTGCAGAGAGCAAATACGGAGCAGCTACGCCTGCAAGCTGATGCCTCCTTAGCTCTTCTGAACGAACTCAAGGCGGAGCCGAGAACGGAGACGCTGGCGATTGCCCTGGCACAAGTGGTGCTGGCCGATTCCAACCTTAAAGCGGCCCGCGACCAATACGACAAGGACCGCGCCTCCTATGATATCGACCCGAAATCGATCAGCAAAAACGCGCTCGATACTGCGGAAGACGCGGTCAATCAGGCAGCAGCCAGCCTGGGCGTGGCCCGAAAGCAATATGAACTTATCAATGCCGGAGCATGGAGTTACGACATCGCGAACCAGGAAAAGCAGTACGAGGCCCTCGGGCAGGCCTACGAGGCAGCTAACGCGCTACTGTTAAAGTATTCGGTCAAGGCGCCGATCGATGGAGTCGTGCTGTCCGTATACGCCGCGGTCGGCAGTTACGTGTCGCCGCAGGGTGCCTTTGATCCTTATACGCAGGCATTCGACCAGCTCGTGATCATGGGGCCGCCGCAAGACTACTTGGCCGTGCGCTGCTTCGTTGACGAGATCCTCGTCTCACGGCTGCCGTCGAAGTGGCATATCGTCGCTCAGATGTCGATCACCGGCACCGACATCAAGGTGCCACTCGAGTTCGTCCGCGTGCAGCCCTATGTATCGCCCAAGATCGAGCTGTCCAACGAACGCCAGGAGAAAGTCGATCTGCGGGTACTGCCGGTGATCTTCCGGTTCCAGAAACAGGACATCCAAGTCTATCCGGGTCAGCTGGTGGATGTCTACATTGGGAAAAAGTAGCGTTCCGGCGCAACCCGACACCCGCCAGAGCGAACGCGATGAACGACCTTCGATCATCACTCCAACAAGGCGCCAGCCTCGCCGTCATCATGGCGATGCTCAGCGCCTGCGCGGTCGGCCCCGATTTCGTTCGCCCAACGGCGCCCGATGCGGACCGTTACACGCATGAGCCACTGCCTGCAACCACGGTTGCCGCAGGTGGCCAAGCACAGCATTTCACGTCCGACGGCGAAGTTGCAGCTGACTGGTGGCGGCTTTTCGGGTCACCGCAGCTCGATGCTGTCGTCCGGCAGGCAATCGCCAACAATCCGACCCTGCAGTCGGCCGAGGCCAGTTTGCGTCAGAGCCAGGACAAACTGCGCGCTGGTTATGGCGTTTTCTACCCGCGAATTGATGCCGAACTGGATGCCAGGCGACAGCGCACAGCCGCGTCGCAGCAAGGCCCAAAGACGCCCAGCACGATCTTCGATCTGGTGACGCTGAGCGGCACGATCAGCTACCCGCTCGACGTATTCGGCGGCGAGCGCCGGACGGTGGAGGGATTGCGTGCCCAGACCGATTACGAACGTTACGCGAGCATGGCGGCCTACCTGACGCTATCCGCAAATGTCGTTGATACCAGCATCGCGCGCGCAGCTTACGCGGCCCAGATTCGAGCGACCGAGCAGCTGATCGACCTTGAAAAGCAGCAACTTCACCTCACCGAAGTGCAGGTCCGCGCCGGCACGGCGCCGTTTTCGAATGTGCTCAGCATACGCAGCCTAATTGCCGCCAACCAAGCGCTGCTGGCGCCCCTGCGGCAAAAAATCAGTCAGGCCGAGGACTTACTGGCAACGCTGGAAGGCGTGGTCCCATCCAAAGCCACGCTGCCCGATATCGACCTTATCGGACTCGCACTGCCAGTGGACTTGCCCGTGAGCTTGCCGTCCGACCTGGTGCGCCAACGTCCCGACATCCTGTCGGCCGAGGCGCAATTGCATGTCGCCAGCGCCAACATCGGCGTCGCTACCGCCGCGATGTTTCCCAGCTTCAACTTGAGCGGTACCTTTGGGGCCGAAGGCTCTAACTTCCGGAACCTTTCGGCGGCCAGTGGAAGGTTCTGGAGCATCGGCCCGTCGGCCACGATTCCGCTTTTTCAGGGCGGCACCTTGTGGTACGGCAGGAGGGCGGCGATCGACGCGTATCAGCAGTCGCAGGCAGATTATCGACAGGCCGTGCTGGGTGCATTCGCCCAAGTCGCTGACTCCTTGAAGGCGCTGGAGCACGACGCCGAGGCGCTTCAGGCGCAAGTCGAAGCTCAGCTCGCGGCCGGCGAGGCACTGAGCCTGTTGCAGGCCAATTACCGCGCGGGCCTGGTCGCCTACCTGGACGTGTTGGTGGCGGACGTGCAATTCCATGAGGCAACCATCGCCTATCTGCAGGCTGTCGCGCAGCGCCACCAGGATACCGTCGCCCTGTTCGTAGCGCTGGGGGGAGGCTGGTGGAACGCGAAGAGCCCGGCGGGCGAAGGCAGGATCCCATGAAGTATAACGGCATCCTGAGGATCGGCTTCAAGCTGCTGGTGAACGACAAATCCAAGTTCTCCGCGCTGCTGATCGGGATCACATTCGCCGTGTTCCTGATGATGCAAATGACCGCGATGTTCGCGGGCATCCTTAACCGTGCTTATTCGACCGTCACTAATATCGGCGCAACGATGTGGGTCATGGACCCGGCGGTCAATACTGCCACCAGTGCGATCCCCATGCCCGACTACCTTCTGGATGCGGTGCGCAGCATGGACGGCGTCAGTTACGCGGTGCCGCTCTTTATCGGTGGCGCGCTGGTCAAGCTCGATGATGGCAGCTTTCAATCTGTTAGTGTCGTCGGCCTGGACGACGACAGCCTGTTTGGCCGACCTGAAATCGACCAGGGCGACATTCATGATATCTATGCCGACAACACATTCTTCGCGGTCGACGACGCTGAATTCGCGAAGCTGGAGAACCCAAAGATCGGCACTTCGTTCGAGCTCAATGATCACCGCGGCACGATTGTGGGCATCGCCCGGGTCGCCTCGAATGGACTGAACGGCGTGCCAACGCTTTACACAACCTACAACCGCGCGATTGAATACATCCCGTCTACCCGTTTCACCATTTCCTACATACTGGTGCAGCCGAAGAGCGATGCCGCCGTGGCAGGCATTAAGCAGCAGGTCGCAAAGCTCGGCTATGTTGCATTTACCAAGACCGAGTTCAACAAGCACATCTCCGACTACTATACCTACAAGACCGGCATAGGCACCAACATCCTGCTGATGACTGTGATTAGCTTCATTGTTGGACTGTCGATCTCAGGCCAGACCTTTTACACATTCATCCTCGAAAACCTCGAGAAGTTTGGCGCGCTGAAGGCTATCGGCGCAAAGGGGCGCGAACTAGTCTACATGATCTTGTTCATGGCGACCTTCACTGCGTTGACCGGCTATGGCCTGGGCGTTGGCCTTGTGACGCTGATGATCTGGATCGCCCGATCCCGGCTGCCCAATTACGCAGCGATGATCACATTCTGGAACCTAGGGCTGGCGTTCGGCATGGTCTTGCTGATCGCCGCAATCTCGAGCTATGTCGGGGTACGCAAGGTTCTTAGGGTCGAGCCCTTTGACATCTTCAGGGGCTAGCCCATGGTCGTTGGTTCGAGTTGTTCCCGCCAAGGACTATCACCCAAACTCCGACAATTCCGGGGAGCGGATCAGAACAACGTTTGTGTCAGCGACGACTTCAGTCATTCGGGTTTGTCGTTAGGTCTTTCCTCCCGCTTCGCCCCACGGAGACAGCTTTTCCTGGGAGGGAGGGAAAGACCCCATTGGAGCGGCCGCCGCGGGGTGCTATCTTGCAATCATGAACCTAATACTCCTTATTGTTGTGCTCTTGCTCTTATTTGGCGGCGGCGGTTTTTACTTTGGAGGCCCCGTCTTTGGCGGAGGTGGGATTGGCCTCGTTCTGCTGATTTGCCTTATCATCTTTTTGATGGGCGGGTTTCGTTCGAAGACCTAACGGGTCAAAACGTTGCCGGCGGTGAGGGTAGAGGCTCAACAGCCTCGCCGCTTCGCGTCAGAGCCATGGCGCCAGAGTGATTGTTGGGCATTTGTCTTTCCTTCGCAACCGCAGCGAAGTTTCATGCACGAGGCGTGGCACTGGAACTATGGGAACTATGGCCGCCGAACGATTGACCCGCCGTTGTCACCATCTGGATGCCGAGCGCCTGATCGCCGATGATCTTCCTTGGCCCGTTGTTCCTCTGCTCAAGCTCCTTTGGCTTCCGAAGCTGGCTAAGCTCCAAGCCGACCAGTCCACTCTTCCAGCGGTAATAGGTCGGCGCCGCGATTCCGTCCCCCTCAGCAAATCGGCCGCCGGCGTGAACTGGTCCGCCTGGCACAGAAGGCCTAGGATCTCTTCTTCACTGTGTCTCTTCCTAATGGTCCTTGGTTTGGGTTATATCCCCCAAGGATTATCACGCAAACCCGGAGAATGTCAGGGAAGCAGGTAAGATTTGCTTTAAAAGATTCCGACCTAAGTTCTTGAAAATGATATTCCGCTAGATTCCGGAGCGACCAAATGTGAATACTTCATCGACATTGAATGCCTTATTAATATCTCGCCATTAGAAAGTGGCAGCATTTCGGTCCGGAACGAGACGTTTATCCCAACGATAGATCGACCATCTTCATGAAACAGTGGAGGCGCAGGCTGGCACAACGGTATCATGCGGAACTGCGAAATTACCTGCGCAGTGGATTGCGAGCGTCATCCCGTAGGGCGAAAGGATTGGGAAGAAAGGCTCTTTCGGAAGGGCTTGAGACGCTTGATCTAGCCAGCATTCATGGACAGGCGCTCCTAGCCCTAATGCCTGTCAATTGCTCGGCTTCCGAGCGGGACATGATAGTCAGACTCGCGGGAGCCTTCTTCCTCGATGCGCTCTCTCCGATCGAGAAGACCCACCGGGCAATGGTCGATAATGTCGCTCTGCTGAAGCACTCCAATGAATCGCTTCGATGCCGCACGTCTGAGCTCTTGGCCGCCAACCAGAGCCTGAAAAAAGAGATCGCCCAAAGGAAATCCGCGGAACGGTCGCTGCGGCTAAGCGAGCAGAATCACCGCGCCCTGCTGAAGAAAGCTCATCAGATGCAACTTCAGTTGCGGCATTTGTCGCACCAGATATTGTTGGCGCAAGAGGAGGAGCGCAAAGAGATCAGCCGGGAACTTCATGATGAAATCGCCCAGGCGCTCACCGGAATAAACGTCCAACTCGCCTCCATGAAAACCGAGTTCGGCGCCAGCAAGAAGAGTTTTTCAAGGCACATCAGCCAAACGCAGCGCCTTGTCGAAAAATCGGTGGACATCGTTCACCAGTTTGCCCGCAACCTGCGTCCGACTCTCCTTGACGACTTGGGGCTTATTCCCGCGTTGCATGCTTATTTGAACGGGTTCGCGAAACGTACCAGATTGCGGATCAGTTTCTCGACCTTTGCCGGAGTCGAGAAATTGAGTAATGACAAGCGGATTGTGCTCTATCGGGTGGCCCAGGCGGCACTTATCAACATCGCGCAGCACGCACAGGCAAACAGCGTGAACGTGGACATCAAGGCCCCCCCCCACGCGGTGCTCATGGAGATCAAGGACGACGGGAAATCCTTCGATGTTGAACATGTGCTCGACCCCTCAAGGTACAAGCGCCTGGGTCTTGTCGGCATGCGCGAACGCGTCGAGATGGTCGGCGGCATCTTCCAGGTCGAGTCCGCACCTGGCCGCGGCACCACTGTTTCTGCAAAGCTTCCTTTTAGTCGTCGCAGCTAAAGATAGTCTCATGAGATTCATCAAGGCCTCGCGGGCCGACGGTCACGTGTTCGCCCGGGAGAGCTTCCGCGCTTTGTTGCTCGCCGACAACGGTATCTAGGTTGGCGGCAAAGCCCACGACGGGCCCTAAGCCGCGCACCTGACGGTCGTTCTTCTTGTTCCCACTCTTCAGGATTGAGGGCCGCCGGCAACCTGACAACAGGGCCTTCAACCCAGGGCGATTCCAGCCGAGGCAAATCCCAGCAGGGTTACACCCCATATCTCGCGCGAGATTATGAGCACATCATGGCCCGTGGAGGATTTTCCCTCGGCAAAGGCCGTCGGGTGCCCATAGGCCGCCGGTTAGACCCTCCTGAATAACATGAGTTCACACACTCCACTCACCGGCTCGCATCTGCGCACTTACCAGACAGTATTCCAGCATCCAGTCTCGCACAATCTAGGATGGCACGATGTCTACGCGCTGTTTCGCCAGCTTGGCCAGGTCGAGGAGGAGCCCAACGGCAACATTAGAATAACGCGCAACGGGCAAGTCCTCGTTCTGCGTCCGTCACGCACAAAGGATGTGGCCGATACGGACGAACTCATGGCTCTGCGTCATTTTCTTGAGAAGTCGGAGATTGTGCCGCTCAAGGCGAACGCAGACACGGAGCATTGGCTGCTCGTGATCGATCATCATGAGGCGCGGCTTTTCCGTTCCGAAATGCATGATGCCTTGCCGCAGCAGATACTGCCACACAAGCCGGACGAGTACTTTCGCCACGCGCACCACTCTAGGGATTTCTCCCGTGGCCAGGAAAAACCGGACCCAAACAGCTACTTTGAACCGGTAGCCCAAGCACTGCAGAGCGCCGGCCAAATCCTCATCTTCGGCACCGGCACGGGCTCAAGCAGCGAAATGGACCAGTTCGTTGAGTGGTTGAAGCGGCAACACCCAGATTCGGCCCGGCGGGTCATCGGCACTTTGGTCGTAGATAGGCGCCACCTGACCGAGGGCCAGCTTCTCGCAAAGGCGCGGGATTTTTACTCGAATGCTCAGATGCCTTCCGCATAAGACTACGCAGGCGGTGCGAATTTGTCCTAGCAGCGGTCTCTGCGTTGGCCGCGCAGCCGGGTAGGCGCTTTCCCAGACCCTTCGCGCGGCGCCCCTGCACGCAGGATGCCATGGCGGAAATGAAGGCCGGCGCTAATCACGCCATCCGCCGTCAACTCTCGAGAATGTATTATTATAGAGTGGGCAATCGCAATACTGGTGCAACTCTGCATGGCTGAACTTGGGCGTCATGGGACGCAGTTTCCCCTTGAGCTTGGTCGGACACGGCGCCTCCGTGACCGGATACAACAAGGGCCTGCCCTATTCGGACTCTCCCAGGACCGCACGTATTGAGCGTTTCCGCCCTTCACCTAGCCGGATCTAATCAAACGAATCGCGGCTCCCGCATGCACGGGAACGCCCAGTATCTGAAGCCGAATACGCCCGCGAGGATGAGAAGGGTGACAGCGTAGCTTGAGGTGGGAGTGTGGGCTAAATGGTTTTTGTGCCACGAAGCAAGGCGCCCAAGCCAATTATAACAGCTGCGGCGCCGACGACCAGCAGCCAGATTGTCTTGTCAGTAGGCGATCCGGTGAACATCCGCGAGAAGCCGGAGCCGACCGAGTTTGAGGCACTGACGCCATAAATGATCAGGATGACTCCTCCGATGAGGAATGCTAGTAAGGCCGGTTTGTTCATAGGTATCATTGTTTTGGAGGGCTTACGGCCCTCGATTTCAGATCGGAGTCATGGTCGGGTGGCAGCCCTGTTGCTTTGTTCTTCATGCTTGGACATTCGTGCGGCCGGCTAAGGCCGGCCGCACTCTTGATCGAGATCGAGCCGAATGGCCCGGGTTGCCTGTGGCTTCGTCAGCTCTTGACCGTCATGTCGTTGACGACCGACTTCACCCCGCGGGTGTCTTGGGCAAGCTTGGTGACGAGAGACTTCTCGGCGTCTGAGCCTGCGACGCCAGTGATGCTGACAACGGCGTTCTCAGTGATGACCTTGGTCGAGAGCGCACTCGTTGAACGGTGGCTCATGAGCGCAAACTTGACCTGCGATGTGATCGAGGCGTCGTCAATGGACTCGCCGACCGTGCTGCTGCCGGCCGCCGGAGCTTCAACAACGAGCTCATTCTTTACCGATTTCACGTTGTCGATGTCCTTGGCATAGGCCTCGGTGAGATCTTTCTGGGCGAGGTTCTCTGCGGTGCCCGTGAGCGTGACGATGCCGTCCTTGACGTTGACCTTTGTGGAGGAGGCGCTGACGTTGGCCTTAACTAGAAGCTTGCTGCGGATCTTCAGCGCGATCCAAGCATCGGAGTGCTCGGGGATCTCGGACTTTACCTCGATCTGGTTGTCCACGCTGACGACGCCAGGAAGATTTTCCACCGTGTCCGCGGCGAGTGACTTGTCATCCTTGTCCTGCACGGTGCCGGTCAGCGTGACGACGCCGTCGTTCACTTTGACGTTCACGTGGCCCTCAAGGACCGTGCGGTAGTTGTAAGAGGCTTTTGCGGCATTCTCGATCTTGCTGTCGGAAGATGAGGATGCAAACAACGCGACCGGAAGGGTCGCGGCGAGTAGGAATGCAATCTGAGTGCGTGTTTTCATTTTATTATTCTTTTGTGAAGAAAGAAGGAGTTTCCCCGAAGTCGCTTCCGGGGGTTGCAGGGCCAAACGGGATGGGTCAGGGGGCGAATCCCCCGGCCTTGCGCCTGCCGCTCGCGGCCTTCTTTTCACCCGTGCCGTGGGCGAATGAACTTTCTGGGGTGTGTGTTGCCGCCATGGGAGAACAATACCTGACATATCCTTCGTTCGCCATGGGGTGTTCAGGGCATACCGGAGATTGCTCCCCGTTAATGAATGCAGATAGCGCTTACAGCGGATAGCACTTCACCCCATTTCCGTCTGATCGCTTTGCGGATAGTATCCGCCCGCAATGCTCTCAACAGTTTCACAACCCGGCACCGCCATTCGGTTCACACGATCGGCGACCGGCCCCACCGCCAGGGTCATAATTTCGGGCCAAGGGGCGGACCATGACGCCGGCCTGGTGCGCCGTTTCAACGCCGGGGATGGGAATGCGTTTGTCGAGATCATGACGCGCCATCACGGAAGAATATTCTCAATTGCGCTTAGCCATCTGCGCAACCATGCCGATGCGGAGGAGATCACTCAGGATACTTTCATCCGCGCCCATCGCGGCCTGGCGCGTTTCCGGGGCGACTCCTCGCTCAGCACTTGGCTACACCGCATTGCCTTCAATCTCTCGCGCAATCGTCACAAGTACTATTCCTATCGCCGCAGGAATGCCACCCATTCGCTCGACTGCGCATTCAGCGATGACAATCAGTCGACCTTCTCCGACGTGATCGCAAGCGATGCTCCGAGCCCCGTGCACGAGGCGACGACCCGCGAGTTTTCCGAGCTCGTCGCCGTATGCATGAAAAGGCTCGGCGTGCGCCAGCGCGAAATCCTCGTGCTGCGGAACGGATTGAACAATTCCTATGGTGACATCGGCCGGGCGCTCGGGATCAGCATTGGCACCGTAAAGAGCCGGATCGGGCGGGCACGCGAGAACCTCCGTCTTCTCATTGCCCAGTCATATCCCGATCCCGATATGAAGCTGAATGTTTCGCCCTTCGATTGGTTTGAAACTCTCCGGCCCTGCGGCCGCGTTAGCGTTGCATGCGTCTGAGGGCACCCGTCACGAATCATAGGGCTTGCGGTCGAATGCCGCAGCCGGACTGGTCAAATGATCGTCACTTGAACGCTGCTCTCGATGATGCCCTGCGCGATCGCGTAGCGTGTGAGGCCCGCCGTGTCGTGGATGTTCAGCTTGTCCATCAGATGCTGCCGATGCTTCTCGACCGTCTTGATGCTGATCTTTAGCTCGGCCGCTACCTGCTTGTTGGCCTGGCCCTCGGCGACCAACTGGATGACCTCCAGCTCGCGCGATGTCAGCCCTGTGGCCTTCTTGATCATCAGTCCGCCGGTCCTGTCCGGAGCCTTGAAATGGTCGTGCAGGCGCTTTGCGACCTTCGGGCTGTAAAATGTGTTTCCGGCCATCACATCATGGATCGCCCGGGCCAAGATCTGTGCTGACGTCTGTTTGATGAGGAATCCAACGGCGCCCACGGTCGCGACTCTGTCAATGTAGGCATCGTCGCTGTGCGCGGAGAGGATGATCACCTTGGTGACTGGGGCGGCGGCAAGGATCTGACGCGTGGCCTCGAGGCCGTTGAGAACCGGCATTGCGATGTCCATTACGACAACGTCGGGACGAAGCGACTTTGCCAGACTCACGGCTTCGTGCCCGTTGTGGGCTTCGCCGACAACCTGGATTCCGCCGTCTGCGAGCAGCAGGGCACAGAGCCCCTCCCGAACAATCGTGTGATCGTCAGCCAGCAGGGTCCTGATGAGCTTTATGGGTTTCATTCTTTTCCGGAGTGTTTGAAGGGAAGCTCTGCAGAAACAGTGGTGCCGCAGCCAGGTGCGGTATCGACCCGGAAAGTGCCGCCGACCATCTCGACGCGCTCGCGCATGCCTATCAGGCCCAGCCGCTTGTTCCTCCGGGAGTCGAGCACATGCTCGGCATCAAAGGATCTTCCATTGTCCCTGATCTCCATGAGCACTGCCTGCGGAACGGCCTTGATCACAACGCTAACGCTGCTCGCCTGCGCGTGCTCGGCAACGTTGACGAGTGCCGCCAGGGCCACCCGGTAGAGCACCGTTCGCTTGTCATTGGCCAACTCTTCGACACCGGAAAAGGTCGAGAACTCGACCCGCAGCCCGGTCCGCGCCGCAAATCCCTTCACGTAGGTTTGCAACGCCGGAATAAGCCCCAGGTCATCCAGGAGGGTCGGACGCAGGTCGCGGGCGAATTGATGCACGATGTCCACAGATTTTTCGACGAGGCGCTGCGTATATGTGATGTGCTTTGAGAAATTCTTCTTGCTGGCTCCGGACTCGATCTTCAGGGAGGCAAGCTGGACGTTAATCCCCGTCAGGGTCTGCACAATCTCGTCGTGAAGCTCGCGGCTGATTTCCTTGCGCTCCTCCTCCTGCGCCAGCAACACCTGATGTGACAGGTGGCGCAATCGCCGCTGCATTTGGCGCGCTTCCTTCAGCAGGGCGACGTGCTTCTGCTCGCTCAGCCGCAGGTCCCGTTCCGCAGATTTCCTATGGGCCACCTCTTTCTTGAGGCTCCGGTTGGAGGTGCTTAGTTCAATCGTGCGCTTTTGAAGCGCTCCATTCGAGTGCCTCAACCGGGCGATGCTTTCGAGCGTTGCGCGGTGCGTCTTCTCGATCGGAGAGAGCGCATCGAGGAAGAAAGCTCCTGCGCGTCTGACGATCCTGTCCCGCGTCGGCGTCGAGCAATTGACAGGCATCAGGTCGAGGAGCGCCTGTCCATGGATATTGGCGAGATCAAGCGTCTCAAGCCCTTCCAAAACAGCCTTTCTTCCCAATCCTTCCGCCCGCTCCGAAGACAAGCCCAATCTATCTTGCAAGTGATTGCGCAGCCCCACCCGGTACTTTTGCGACAGCCTGAGTGGCTTTTGGTTCAAGGAATGGATCGATTTGGTCGTTTGAATAGACGTCGTGTTCCGGTTCGAGATGCAGAGATTTGTGGTCTTTCCGCCGGGCCGCCCGGGGATTAATGTCTCATGGCAAGAATTCAAAGTCGATGGGGTAAGTACCCCCCTGTGGCGTGTGTCCGCCTCCCGAGTCCGCGGCGGGCTTAGTTTTCGGCGCCGCCTCTTCTGCCTGGATCCGCCTCAATTCCAAGCTCCGCCAATCTTGTTCATCTCCGCTCCGGTCGGATACACGGCATTTCAGATCCTAATCTTGTCGAGGTACACGAAAAAGGGATGGAATAATCGCCCTGGCATCGGCGTTCCTTATTCTTCACAGAACCAAAATGCTGTTGGTGTCTAATAACTAATGACATAGGCGACCGTCGCCGCCGCAAAGGGTTCACTGCTGGCCTCGTCGGTGGAATCGAGCAGGCCGGCGAGCCCTTGCCCAAAACCTTTTCGCGATCGCCGGATAATGCCCCTGCCGAATACCGGGTGCATCCGACGTCGGATAGGGCCCGGGTCTGTTCTCACTGCGACTATCGGCGACCGCCCCCGCCGCCCGGATGGACATAGGCGCCGCCGCCGTGGCCATACGAGCCGCGCCCA